>Ga0114951_10000560_pt1 | contig 50096 bp, 42 predicted proteins | sample AM7aDNAmetaG_FD_88677 | JGI IMG/M metagenome (GOLD analysis project Ga0114951, IMG submission 88677) | Freshwater microbial communities from Finland to study Microbial Dark Matter (Phase II) - AM7a DNA metaG | ecosystem: Environmental > Aquatic > Freshwater > Lake | place: Finland: Lake Alinen...
GAAGCGGGTTGCCCACGGAGTCAAGGATGCAATGGCGGCTGAGGGCATTCGTATCGTGCAGAATAACGGGTGGGCGGCGGGTCAAGTGATTTTTCATTTACACCTACACGTTATTCCCATGAAATCCGATGAGGGTTTCAGTCACGGCGTCGCATATCGCAGCGCCGCCAGTTTGCGTGAAGCTGAAGAATTGAAGTTAGATGCCCAAAAAATTAGAAACCAACTAATAAAAGACACGTGATAACAGCCTGAGAAATTGTGATTCCACTGTTTTCTGCTTTATTTAAGGGAAGGAGGATTACTGTGGAGGTCGCGAAATTTCAGCGTTGAATTTTTCTGATTATTCATTGAAGTGTGTTTAGTCGATTTGAGCGTTGAAGCAAGCACGCTTTTTTTGCTACAGAAATAGGCACACCTATAAAAGGGTGAAAAACAATCATTGGTCAATCAAAAGACGGATAAACATGACCGAGCAACCAAACGAGCAAAACAGCAACAATGAATCATCTCCTCAGATTGAGAAACTTTTAATTGACAATGACACCATGAATTTTCCATTCCATGCCGCTTACCTTGTTTATGAGGAAGCTTTTGACAAGGCAACTGAGGCTCAAGCTAAAACTGAGTTAAACCAGAGCATCCAAGACCTCAAAGAAAACAAGATAGACCTCGAAACGTTCTATCGAAATTTGGCGCCCTTCAGAAAACTCGACGTTCCCCGACAAGAAAGGTTCTCTATGCAGACGCAGCGCAAGAAGGATTGGCGTAAGAAGACGCAGAGGCAAGAAAGAATCAAACGGCACAAGAAATAATAAAAACATTTTATTTTTTTGAATTGTCGGCTATTCTATAATTCATATCTTCGATTTTCTTTCTTATTTTTAAGTAAACTTGTGTCAATCGTGTTTTAAGTCGATTTCAGGTTAATTTGTTTAAACATGTTTAAACAATTCAAAGGGAAGTTTTATCTGCAAAAGAGTTTCCTCAAGAGGGTTAAACATTAACCAATGTCTGGAGCAAAAAGGTAACATGTCAGAAACCAAAGCGTTCAAGGTTGTTTCCATCGCAATATGTGCAGCTCTTTATGCTGTTGTCGGGTACATAACAAGTTTCGGTTTTAACTTGGGCGGTGTAGCCTTTTGGCCTGCCGCTTTCATTCCTGCAATCTTCGCCGTTCTTTTCGGTCCATGGGTAGGAGGCACTGGCGCAGCCATAGGAATATTCATCAGAGACATGGCTTACCACGGTAACCCGCTGCTTAGTTTAACTGCAGGTGTATCGGCCAATTTTGTAGCTTTCTTCATTATAGGATACTTTGCGCAAGCGAAACTTAGCCGAACAAAAACAATTTTAGGATTAGTAATTGGAAGCGCAGTGGTTTTGGGAGGTTTATTATTGCCGACGGTATTGTTGCCCGCTGAGTCCGTGAGTTTTACCTCCTTTTCGACTTTACTGACCTTAGTTTTATTCAGCGTCTCCATGGGTGTAAGTTTAATCTTGTTTTTGGTTATTACACGATATTGGCCTGAATTCAAAGCCTTCGGGATTGGCGCAGTAATTGGGCAGGGTATAGGTGCAGCAATTGTTTCTATCGGCGTTTGGGGTTACAGCCAACTGTTTTTCTCTCCAACAAACTACTTCACATCTGCCATACCAGCAACCTTTGTACCGTTGATTTTCGTGTGGACCATCGTAACCGAAATACCCTTTGTGCTGCTGCTTTCACCGCCAATAATAAAAGTATGTTATCTGGCATTTCCATTCCTTAAACAACGCCAAGAAACCTTAGAAAAGGCGAAGTAATTGCCTATCAAAACCGCCAAAGCCTTCGCGCCAGCGGCAATTTCCAGCTTCTTTGAAATCCACGACACCCAAGACGGCAAACCAATTGCGGATTTGGAGAAAGTTGGCGCTATAGGCGGGGGGTTCGGGCTTGAAAAGGGAGTCCTTACAACAGTGACCGCGGAGGAAGCGAAAAAGAACAGCATAGATGTTTTCATTAATTCCAAACCTGAACCCAAAGCAAAAACAACTATACAGGTAATAGAAACGCTCCTGGCTAAAACACCCGCAAAATACGCAGTCACCGTTGAGCACAAAATCGAAGTCCCCATCGGCACAGGATTTGGAACCAGTGCATGCGGAGCATTAACCGCAGGTTTAGCCATCAAAGAAGCCTTAGCATTGCCCTTGACGTACAACCAGATTGGTAAAGTAGCGCATGTCGCCGAAATCCAATGCAAAACCGGGTTGGGCACCGTGAGTTCCCTGACGTTTAGCGGCGGCTGCGTATTCGTGACTGAACCCGGCGCACCAGGCATCTGCCAAATCGACCGTATACCCCTCTCTCCCGACTACGTGATAGTGGCAGGTTATTTCCCATCAAAGATTCTCACAAAATCCCTGCTGTCTTCCCCCGAGAAAAAAAGGGAAATCAACCACTACGGCAAAAAAACCTTAGAAGCCATACTGGCTGAACCGAGTTTGGAGAATTTTCTGGATTGCTGCTGGGAATTCTCGCAGAAAGCAGGGTTCGCAACTGAGAACATCCGCAAACTTGTAGCGTCAGCGAAGAAAGCCGGTGCCGTGGGTGCAGCCCAAAACATGATCGGCGAAGCCGTCCACGCCGTCGTAAATGAAGAAAACGCCCACTCGGTAGCAGAAGCTTTTAAGCAAACCTTGCCCTCACAACAGGTAATAGTTTGCAAGATTGATTTTCAAGGCGCTAGGCTGGTAAAATGAAACAATACAAGAAAGTGGCAGTTGGCGGAACCTTCGATACACTCCACCGCGGACACAAAGCCCTCCTTGACAGAGCATTCGAAGTTGGAGAAAACGTTGTCATCGGCTTAACCTCAGACACGTTTGTCTCAAAAATGGGTAAACCCCACAAAACCGCGCCATACAACCAAAGATGCACAGAGCTCCAAGCTTACCTGGAAAAAAACGATTTAGCAAAAAGAGCCCAAATTGTCCCGTTAAGTGACCCTTACGGCTTAACAACTTCGGGGAAGGGCTTAGAAGCATTGGTTGTCAGTGAAGAAACACAGAAAACAGGTCAAGCCATTAACGTAGTGCGCCAAAAAGCCGGGCTATCACCGCTTGCAATCGTTGTGGTGAATATGGTTCCCGCAGACAACCACGCGCCCATTTCAACTACACGAATCCGCAAAAAAGAAATCGACCGCAACGGCCACCTGTTAAACAAGAGCTTTTGATTTCTTTTGTTTCACGCTTGCGCAATCAGCCCCAACCAAACAACCCACACACAAACGCACTTGCAGAATGGTCAGCCATAAAACTACTGCAAACCCTACTGGAAAAAATAGCCAACTTTACTCGTATGTTTTTCACGTGTAGAAATCGAATAAACAATTATCGTTCGCTCTGGCGAAAGCTCAAATCGTATCCTGACAAGCTGCCCAACTCTAACACGATAATGATACTGGTACCCCTGCAGCTTCTTGATGTCCAATTTATTGGATAACCCCTCAGCCTCCAGGGTCTTCAAGGCGGTAAGTATTCGAGTCTGCTGGTCTTTGGGCATTTTTCGGAGTTGTTTCTTTGCTTTACCTTCGACAAGAACCGTGTATTTGGGCAAAAAATCAGTTCCCTTTGGTTAACTCACTCAAAGGCTCAAGGGACAACTTCTTGTTCTTCTTTGCCGCTTTATACTCTTCTATAGCCATGACATCTTCTTTGGTGGGTTCTTCACAGCCGATTAGCCTTTCCTCCACCAACTCATTTAGCCCCTGCACTTTCTTGTTTAACGCTACAAGCAGACTCTGAATCTCTTTAAGTTCAGTTTCAGAGGTCATAACAGTCAACCCCAATTATACGCCCAGAAATATTTAACAGTTATCAACAAACAAAGACTCTGCTTCACAGGTTTAGGGAAACGGCAGAATAAAGCAATACCCCATTCTAAACACATCTCCATTTTTACCGTCAACCAGGGAAATAAGAAGTATAATTGCTCGAATTACTTTCAGTCTATTGCTCGGCAAGAGGTCTTGCCTCAGTGCTGTTCATTGATTCTTGTGGAAAAAAAAGTACGCTATACATGGATTCACATCCACACCGCGGAGCTTTCAACATGGACCCATGCAGAGCATGTGAAGAAAAATGATTATCTCACATTGCAACAGGCGCTGAAAAACGTTGCAAACACAAAAACCAAACGCATCCACTTGCAGTCTTGTGGCATCCTGTAAACCGTTTTAGCCACATAAAGAGAAAAGAAAACATACCGCTAAACATAAGGGGCATGATATATTGATCGTAACCCGAATTCCGCAGCCTTAGGCTACGATGTCTTGCAATCGTTTTTTCTTGATTGCGTCTTTGAACTCCATGGCTATGCGTCTGCCCATGTACATGTTCGCGCCGTATTTCAGGTAAGCGTAGGGTGAGGTTCCGATACCGACATTGGTTCCTGCAACGATGCGTGCGCTGATTTCGAAGGTGAAGATTTTGAGGTCGTCGGTTATGACGGTTTCGAGGCAGAAGGGTCCGATGATGCCTGGGGGCGAGAGCTCGCGGGCTTTTTTGTGGACGTTTTCGCCCATGCGCATGATTTCGGGCAGGAGCGATTCGCGCAGAACGATGGGAAAGTTTCCTACAACGGTGTAGGTTGGGTTTATGTCGATTTCCAGCTGCTGGCACGCGGGGATTTTGCCAATCGAATCCACTGCGGATTCGTAGCGCCTGTCGATGCAGAGCATTTCCACGTCGTCGTTGATGATGGAGCTGAAGTAGCTGGGGTAAACGTTCACGCCCAACGCATACTCCTGCAAGTGAATACACAATAAATCGTCCTGCGTTAACATGCCGCGTTTAACCATCTCGTTGAATTGCTTGTAGAAGTTCTCAGACGAATTCGCGAGGAAGTAGCCTCTGCCGCCTTTAGCACCTTGAAGTTTAGCGATGATTAAGCGGTCAATGTCTTCAGGGGTTTTTAATGTTGCTGGCAGCTTGAGTCCGGCTTGTCTGAGCCAGTCCTCCTGGGATTTGCGGTTGGCTTCCCATTTGAGCAGTTGGCGGTTGCCAAACATTGGCACCATGAGGCTGTCGGTTAACTCTTCAGTGCTAAGGTATGCGGTGAATGAGCCGTGCGGAATCAAAACCACGTTCAATTTGCGCAGACGTTCCTGCAGTTTCTCGTTGAGGAGTTCAGTGAAGTCTTTAACTATGATTAATTCGTCAACCAAAGGGTACTTCTGGTACATTATCGCATCTTTCTCTTTACAGATGCAGACAGTTCGGAACCCTTCTTCTTTGGCGCCCTTGAAAATGTTCAGTGAACTATGCGAACCCAACGTGCCGATTGCAATTTTGTTTTGGTCGTATTTCTCGATGATTTTGCCGATTTCTGGGCTGCCAATCATGTTACCACTTCAGCAAGCCTATGCTTCCGTAGCGCCCGTTTAATCTCCATCGCAACTCGTTTGCCTGGACCCACTTCGACGCCGTACTTGTACTTCATGTAGGGCGAAGTCGGCTCAACGCATGGGCATCCTGGAACACGAGGGCTAACGTCGAAGACGCGGAACTCCAAATCCTTAGTAACTGCGCCCTGTAGCGCAAAGAGCCCAATCATTCCTGGCGGGAACTCTTTCTTGCATATTTGCACCCAGCGTTCTGCAGCTTCAAAGATTTTTTCCAGCTGACTCTCACGCATCGTTACGCCCATGTGGCCGATTTCGATGTTTTGCGTGGCTATTTTGAGTTCGAGTTGTTCTTTTGCAGGCAAATCAAGAACGCCGTCGAGGTCTGTTTGGATGCGTCTGTCGAATCCTATCAGATCAATTTCATCGGACAGGGGCGACCAGAAATAGTTAGCGTTGAATTTGGCGCCGATGACGTATTCTTCGATGACGGATTGATTAAGGGCTTCGCGGGTGATGATGCCTGCTTTTATTCGTGTTTGGGCTTCCCGCTCATATTCCTCGGGGGTTGACGCGTAGAAGAAGGCGCGTTCAATCGTTCTACCTTTCTCGGGAACTTTCACGATGACTGGGCAGTCAATGTCTTTGGGAGATTTGAATGCTTTTGGAATTTTTATGCCTGCTTCTTTGAGAAGCCAGAGCTGGTTTTTGGGAGCATTGCGTTCCTCGGTTTTAAGCAGGTACCTGTTGCCCATCAGCGGCACAGCGAATTTTTGTTCAATAGCCTCGTAACCCGCGTATACGCTTAAAGAGCGGTTGGGAACAAAAACCGTGTTTAAATCTGTCAGTTCCTTCACGGTTTCTGGGTTCGTTATATCCGAGAACTTGTCAAGGAAGATGAATTTGTCGAAGACGTTTCGGTAGTAGCGTGCGTAGGTTTTTTCTCTGCCTTTTTGGCATACGACTACTGTTTGGAAGCCTTCTTGTTTGGCGCCCGACGCTATTTCAAGGGCGGAGTGTGAACCTAAAACGCCGATGCGGATTTTCTTCTGGTCGTACTTGCTGATTACTTCTTTTATTTTTTCGTTCATCATGCTCTTTCACCCATATACTCCATGTACGCTTTAATTACTTTGGCAAGTTTCGGGGCATCGAACAGTCTGTGGCTGGTCATTTCGTTTGCTGCCGCCATGTACATTTCGCTTATGATTGTTTTAAGTTTGGGGTCAAGTTTTGGCGGCTGCGACTTACACAGTGCCTTCCAATTTTGGATTCCTTTAGCTTCCCCGTCTTTTTTTGCCTGCTCCAAATCCGCATACCAACTGGTGTTCTTGTAGAACTGCCTTGCAACTTCCTTGCTGACGTGCACGCCGTTAAAAGTAAACCTGCACTCGTCGAGAGTTCCCAGCACATCGACGATCATGAGTTTTCGTTTGTCGTCAAAGGCTAACTCGATTTTGCCATCCTCATTCTTTAAACCCGCGTTTGAGGCGGCTTTAGTGATTGTTTCGTCTGCCTTCAGCAGGACAGATTTTACATCATCCAGTTCTGAGTTGGTTAACCCAGCTATTTTCTGAGCCTCATCCCACGTGATGTAGCGATCGGTTTCTTCCAGCTTCGTGCTGACGTCAAAAATGGGTTTGGCAAGGTTTTCGCCGGGTTTTGGCTGGTGGTCCAAGCCGAGGTCTTTTAAGGCAATTTTGCCTTGTGCTAGCCGTTTGAAGACCGATGAACCTTCAGGCAGGCCGTTGCGGTAGATGATTTCAAGCGGAATGAGGCAGTTCTTCAATGTTGGGGTGTAGCCGCTGTAGTCATGCTGGATTTTGCCGTTGGCTACGCTTGTTTTGGGCTTGTAAACGTTAACCAACGCCACTTCCATAACGCTTGAGGGCTGCTTCAACTTGGCGAGTTTAACTGCTTTGCCGCTTGCATCCACCAAACCCCGGTAGTGGGTCTTGACTCCAATCTTTTCCAGCTGTTCAAAACAGTAAGCACCCATGAGGCACAGCGCCGCACCTTTGCCTTCGATGTGATCGGGCATTTCTCCCCAGTCGAACACGCTGTAGCGATCTGAGAAGAGGAATCTGCCGACTCCCATGGCGGTCTTGGTTGGTTTTTTGGTTACTTGTAAGTCTTTTACGCTACCCATCTTGATTGCCTCAAACTGTTTCCTAAATATTGTTTTTGTGCTTATATCGCTTTATCTAGTGCTTCCTTCAGAAAAAGAGAACATATCATATTTGGAGCCTAATAGAGATTCATTGCAGAAACTATAGAGGGGGTCGAAACGGCTTTTTTCTCGAAGGGGTAGGTCGTATTGGCGCAGAACCAGCGCATTAGCATGTTGAAAATCAGTGCTTAAAATAAAGGTGTAATAGAAGAAAAGAGCCCAAGAACCCTACAACTTATGGTCTTTTGGTCAGCACCAAGTTGTCCTTGTCAAAAGCGTACTCGCCAAACCTCGCCGTGTAGTAGAGCCTCAGATATTCAGCTGCGAAACGCGGCTGGAACGGCAGGTCCTGCGGCATAAGCCGATCTTTCACTTTGAGGCGCTCTTCGATGGCTGCTTCCGCCAGCGGATAGTTGAGCAGGAACTCTTTGCGTTCGCTGTAAACCCCCAGGGTCTGCACTGCCTCATCCACATAAGAGAGGTACTGGGGCAGGTTTTCCATTATCTGGTTGATCTTGTAGCTGGATGGGTTTGCAAGGGTTTCAGTTGCTATCTTTAGAAGTTCGCGTAGGGTGCTGTTTTTCTCCCAGAGGTAATCTTTTGTGGGCAATAAGCGGTCGATGGCTTCTTCATCGCTGATTAACCCAGCGTACAGCATGGATAAGACGTCGTTTGCGATTTCGAGGAACCCCTGCACGTCATCTTTCAGGGCGATAACGTCTAAAATGTCCAGTTTTTCTTTCTCCGCTCTCTCCGCAGCGGCGCTCTTCATTGCCTCAGCCCTCTTGGCGTAACCCAGCACTTTAGGGGTGTTTTCGCCGAAGACAGGAGGCAAAACCTCGCTTTGGAGGCTCAGGACAGCTATCGGCGCCAGCGACTTTTGCAGGTAACGCATGGACACTTTGATTTCCGAGCCGTACTGCCGCTTCCAGTTGTTGACCGAACTGTACAGTGCCTCTATGGCTATCCAGGGCGCTTCTTTCGTGTCCAGTTTCTCGTTTGCAAATTCCACTGCGCGGCACTTCTGTGGAAGCGAAGGATCATAAAGGGGTCTGATGATGCCGTAGATCGGCTCGATAACCTCAACTACCTCTTTAGTGAGGGCTCTCCCGGCGTCCAGAACCTGCCTGATGGCTTCGATTCTCTGTTCCAGTGTCATCTCCTTTTGGTAAGCAGTGTTCACGCTTGTTTTGATATCTAACCCCGTGTCTTTGAGTTTTCCTTCCCAATTCGAGAACTCGCAGTACGCAAAAACCTGATATTCAGCCAAGATAACGTTAAGTTCCGCCTCTAAAGCATCGATATCTTTGCTTAAATTGCCAAGTTCTCCGAACTTTTTATCTAACTCTGACTGATCATAGGTTCGCATGAGAATTTTTTTGAGCGATTCATCGACCGAGTCTTTGATGACTAACATTTTGCCTTCAGGAGAACTCACAATCACTGGAATGTTTTCCTTCACTTTGTCCAATTGACCTTCAATGAAACCTAATTTATCTTTGAGTTCTTGAGCCCTCTTGGTAACCTCAGAAATTGACGTCGCCTGCTTTGGCGTAGTATCAATGAAGAGTACAGGTAACGTGAGGATAAGTGTCCCAAAAATCCCCAACACCATCGTTGTAGCGCTAACGTCAGCCGTAAACGCCAACGGTACTTGGAGAGCACTTAACAGCACAAAAAACACTGCTGCTGCAATGGTAGCAGTGAAGCATTGGAAAAATTTGTCGCCAGCGCCGATGATACCCTCTTTAATCATCATTCTTGTGAAGAACATGAGCGTCACAGCCAGCCCAACCACGATAACCACAAACATCAGTATGCCTGGAATAGAATCTCGATACTGAGTGACTGCATCGCCAATCGTGCGACCTGGCCAGCCAGGAATCCATGTGATTTGTCCAGCAATATCATAAACAACTTTGGACAGATCATAGAGTCGAAACTGACTCACGGAGCCGCCGATGTCTTTAGCAATCGAGGTTAAAGGAACAAGAAGCGGCGGACTGGAGCCAGGCTCAAGCCACCAATCGGATCTAACAATCGGTAAAACGGTGTATTGGAAATACTGCATGATCTGTAGGGGTACCGTAAGCAACACGTAATAGACAACCGTGAGAGTGACATATTTTTTGAAGTATACCGCTGAAGCCAAAATCAACGGGATAGCCAAAAAGTAAAGTGGAGCAAAGAAAAGCATGGTGACCGCCAGTATGCCAAAATCAATTGCAAGAGCGCTCTTGTAGCGGTTAGAAGTTAGGGGTAAAGCCACAAACAACGCCAGCCAAACAACGACAAACGCCGCACGAACCGGGGTATTGCCGAGGAACGAAATAAAGTATAATTCAGCCAGATGGTACATCAAACCAAAACCGATAATGGCGCCGCCGATGGGCATGCCTAACCGTGGACTTTTATAAACAACAAACGCCACCAAAACTGCTAATAGAATTGGGAGGGGCTGGGGGAAAATCGGCAGAAAAGACATACCCAGAGCCATAGCAGTGGCGGTAAACAGAAAAGTGAGTATCTTAAGGGTTGAAGATTCAAGGTTACGTTCCTGCTCTTCCTTTTCCTTTCTCTTCTGCTTACGGGTTTTATACCAAGAGCTAACACCAGAACTCTTAAGGGAGGGCTTCTTCACGCAATCAACTACCTAAAACCTTATTTTAGGTAAACTCTTCTTAAAGTTTATGTAGGTAACTCGGATGAAAGATGGCAAAGGCACATTTGACGTGCTAGCAAGCATTGAGAAACATATTGAATCTCTAAAACCAATGTTGCCGAAACAAGCCTTAGTGTGCATCGGCGAATACCCCATAAAAACTCTCCTAAAAAAACCAAGCATCAACAAAGAAGGCACACTGCCAATTCTGATCGAAAAATCCAGCGATGAAATCTACAAGTGGCTTCCAAAAGGCTATGAAGCCAATTTAGTTTTGGGCTTTGAAGACGCACACATCGACACCCACTTCTGGTACAACGTTTTACCTACAGTTTCAAAGGATAATTCAGTGATCGAGAGTTTAAAGAAAAAGCCCACTGAAAAAATCCGCACAGCCATAATCTTTTCATCGATTTGGGATGGAATTGGAAGCGCTGCTCTACCAACGTTGATTGAGAAATTCAAAGCTGTAAACATGGATAGCCTCTCGATAGCGGTTTTGCCCTCGAAAATACAACCCGCCGACGCCCATTTCAATGCTTACGCCGCGTTGAAAACGTGCTCTGTCGTCGATGGCGCAACTGTTCTGCTCATGGAGAGAGACCAAATTGAAAGCTATGAGGGCGTTGACCGAAAAGGCGAATTACTCAAGGGAAACATGGTTGCCAATTACCTCTTGAACCTGTTTTTAGCTAAAGACTCGCTTGTTGAAGAAATATCTGAGTTATCAAGGACTTTCAACATAAAATTATTCACTCCTATAGTGGTTGCGGGTGCAAGTTACAGGATTTACGGTTCCATAGAAAACATGTTAAACACTGCTTTGCTGAAACCGTTTTTAACGTTTGATTTGTCAAACGCCTCTTTACTGTACGTACTTTTACGCATGTCATCGACCCTGAAAGATAAGCTGCCCAGAGGAAAAATCGAGTTAGCAATAACAAACTGGTTTAAGGAAAAAACAACCCTACAATCAATCTACATAACTGAGCCAGTCTACACCGAAGACATGACCGATCGAATAGATGCGGTTTTGTTTGTGGGCGGTTTTGACACTTCCGTGTTGTTTGGTGATTTGGAGAAGAAGGTTGAACCGCTCAAAAACAGGGCAGTCGAGAGGGGTTTGATGTCTGCGGATTGGCGTGTTGAATTCAAAATTGAAGAACCTCCCAAGCCGGATCCGCTCAAAGTTGAAGAGCCACCAACAATCACTGAAGCGCCACTCTTGAGTGTTGAGGCGCCAAAAGTGGTGGCCAAAGCGCCAGTTGGCAAAGAAACAGAAAACACTAATACTCCTGAGATTGCTTCGGAAGAAGTGAAACCTGCTGAACCGCCAGCATTAACTGTTGCAGTTCCTAAAATCGTTGAAGAGCCGCAGGCACCCATTGAACCAACTCAAGCTGCCGAAAAGCCAAAAATTACAAAACCAAAGAGAACTCGCAGAACCAAAAAGTTATCTACAAACAAAAAAGAAAAAATAGAAAAGGTTGATGCGCAGAAGGAACAAACTTCTGCCTAACTTAGTTTTTACTTTTTGTTATTGCCATTGTTGTTGGCGTGGTTGCCGTTTATTTCCTTGATGATTTGTGAAGCGTGGACTCCGTGTTCCAGTAGGAATGAGCGCGAGAGGTATCTTTCGAAATCGCTGGATTTGCTGTAGAGCAGTTGCATTTCGTCGTAGGATTCCATGTCTTCGGGTTTGCCTCGTCCGCCGACCACCATGACTCTGGTTGTCCAAGCATCTCTTGATTCAATGACTCGTACAGTGATTGTTCTTGAGACTTCGCTGGTTACATAGCCGGCTAGCGCAGTGTAGACTTCTTGAGAGAGGTCCTCTGACCACATGTGTGGTGGGGTGGAGACGGTTACCCATATGTAGTCGGTCTTGTAGGTGGGTTTGAATCCCATGACGCTTGGTGTTTTGAAAGCTCGGATAACGCTTTTCATGTAGTCTTTGAAGTGGTCCATGTCAAAGATTTGCCTGAAGATTACTTCGCGGGTTAATGTGTCTTCTTGTTCCGTGAGGATTTTGAATATTATTTTTAGTTGTTCGTGTTCGGTTAAGTCCGCTGTTTTCTCAAAGTAGGGTTTTTGCGCACCTATCTCAGCAATCTTGGCGTTGTATTCATTGTGTAAATCAACGATTTTGTTCAAGCGCTTGCGGTATTCAGAAACTAACTCGAACCGTTTTGCCAATTTTTCGTAGAGTTTGATTGTGCTGTCAACTTTGTTGAGGTTTTCAATTGCGAAAGCCTCTTCCTGCTCTACTCGCTTGAGTTCCCTGTCTATATCCAACAGTTGTTCTCTGGCATACCGTTTGCTGCTGAGGAACTTTCTCACCTGCCGCTCCATTTTTGTTTTGTCGAATTCTTTGCGTTTCTTAATCTCTTGAACCCTCATGACTTCGTTGTCGAAGTTTCCTCGTTTCTGCATGCGTTGGGTTAGGATTTCGTTGACGTATGTTAGATGTTCGTCGATCATTCTGGCTTCGTCGGCTGGTGTCCTTAGCATAAGTTGGATAATTAGGTAGATGGTTCCTAGTTCGGTTTGGATGTTCTCTAAGTCTTCAAGTTCGGCTTTGCATTCAGGCAGAACTTTATAGTATCGCATCAATGCGTCTGTTAGGTACCGGGTTTCGTCGTAGAATCTGAGGATACTTAGTGATCTTTCCGCAAGTTCAGCTATGTTGACTAGGTCGTCTAGAACTTTCTTTTGTCTTAGGTTGAAGGTTTGTGAGCTTGGAATAAGCTGGTTTAAGCGTTCAACAATTGCTGCTTTTCGCTGAGGGAATTCTAAATAGGTCTTTGTTAGATTCGTTAGCAAGACTTCTAAGTTGTCTAGTTTTCTGTTGCCATCTTTGCGCAGAGTCAAGTTTATGATGGTTTCTTCGATGGGACCTATCTTACCCATGAGTTTTATGGTGGAGAGGAACTTCATTATGTCAGCTAGCCAGTTTTTGACCTGTATCTCCGTTCCTTTAACATGTAACATTGTATCGTCTTCAAGTTGGGGGTTGCTGTTTATGGTGGTTTTCAGTTTTTCCTCGAACTGTTCTTCATTGAAGGTGCCTGTTTTTATGAGGTAGTTCTTGAAGAGTTCTCTTATGATTTCGCTGTCTACTTTAATGACGTTGTTAATTTCTTCGAGGATGTCAAGTTTTTCTTTTCTTGATTCCTGCAGCAGTTGCATTCCTTCAAAATTCAACTTGTAAGCCATAATGTAGTCTTCAACTGGATAGGTCACTTTTGTCATACCCAAGGTATGAGATGAATTGTTAGTTAGGCCCACTTCAGTTCCTATACCGCCCAACAGGTCTGCCAAGTCAAAGTCCATTAAGACATACAGTAGGTCTACGACCATTTGATCCATTTCTTGTCTTGCGCTTACTATGTTGCCGACCTTAGAGAAGGCTGGCAATAAAGGTAGGTAGACTAAGGCATTGATTGGGTTTCGGTAAATTTCCCCATAATTTTTGATGACATACTCATTGTAATCTTTGTTAAGCAATAGTGAAAGTTCGTTCATGGCTACGAAGGCTGAGCATCCTTTTGCTGGAGGATCATCTCCACCGCACGGAGTAATAACGAAAGCTATGATTGGGACACCTGAACCCAACACTTTTCGCAGGTGCCTAGCAAAGTCAAAGAACACACCGCTTCCAGTGCCACCACCAAGTCCATAAACCAAAACTACTGTTGGAGTCACAATGGACGAAAGCGCCTGTTCTTTAAACGAGTTAATGCAGTTACGAATTATGCCTAGTTGGTAGTAGTTTAGGGCGTAGATTGCTTTCGCAAGAGCTCTTCTTCGACCCGCACCACCAGCCATTGGTGGAATAGCCATTGTGTTTTGTAGCCAAGGGACAAAGGTTTCGAGTTTTGAACCTTCACCAATTAAGTATTCACCATATTTTTGGTTGATGAAGTCAAACATTGCTTCGGCAGTGGGAAATTTGACTGATTGAGCGGTCAAACGCATTCGTTCACGTGGGACACCAGCTTTAATCATTGATCTGACTGTTTGCTCATATGTTTCTTGTAGGCTTCTGATTTCTGGGTCAGCTATGTCTATGGCTAAAAGAGAAAGACGAGTCAGGTCATTCTCTAATAGTTCTTTGGTTTTTTTGTTTGATAAGAAAGTTTCAACTATGTTGGTACCTGCTGAACCAAGACCAATCAACTGAACGCTGTTTTGGTAGATTCGCGTAGTCTATCACATCCCAACTAATCTTTTTAGCCTGTCTTTAACTGACTCAAGACTTGAGGACATTGCTCTATCGATTTTAGAGACTCTGATCGTTAAACCTTCTAAGTCTTTGATTTGGTCTTCAACTACAAGCTGGAAGTAGCTAATTTTTCCACGTATTCTCAAGAACAAGACCACGAATATAACCGCTACAACTGCTAACACAGCTATTACAGGTATAAAGAGCATTTCCGTCGCTGAAGTTACTGGTGCATTTGAGGCATTAAGACTGCTTAAGAGAGCTGTTGCATCTTTAACGTCACCTGCGTTAGCTATAGTTCTGGATGCGTTGAGAACGTTGGTGAAGATATCGATGTATCCTTGGGCAACTCCGCTTGATATGAGTCCTTTCAGCTTTGTTTCTTGTTGAGAATAGAGTACATTAAAGTTGGCTAAACCCGGGCTAGTTGCCTGAACTGTTATTTGGTCGAGGGCAGTTCCACCTGAACCTCCGTATAAACTAACAAGGTTAATAGTCTGTGCCAGGGGTGAGACGCTGGTTGGAACCTTACCATATAGAACCATATCAAAGGTTTCTCCCGCGGTCGATTGGAACGTTGTAGATTGGGATGCTGGGTTGTAGTTTGTGCCCATATCGTACGTTGTGCTTTGAAGGTCCCAGTAGCCGCTGGGATGAGAAGTAGATTTTTGTAGGCTTGTTGAAAGTCTCAATGTATCTCCGACTTGTGCAATAATGTTTATTGTGAATGTGACTTTGATGTCGGCTCCAGGTAATACTGGTGCCAAAGTGTTTGTTGTATTAGTTATGGGATCATATTGAACCAGGAGTTGCCCTGACGAATCTTCAATTGTGTATGTCGTTATCCATTGTCCTTCACCAACAGCTTTAGCTGGCGAGAAGGACATTATCATCATAGTTGTTAAAATGATTAGTAAACTTAGAGCTAGAATTTTGTTTTTCAATTTGGGACACTCCTGAACTTTTTAGTTCTTAATACTTATAACATTTGCGCTATTCTAGTATAGATTGAAAAAGCCATTGGATTTAACTTTTTTAGCGCTTAATCGATTTTGGGTCTCTCTTAACAAACGCTCCTTGCAGAGTTTGTTAAGTCTGCTTTGCAAAAGTAGGCGCTGGATTTCGCAAATAACGTGAATCCGTGTTTCATGAAGCTTTAAAATACATCCAATCGATATTGAGCAGGATAAAAGATAAGAGAATTCAAGCGCACTAAATTTCATGAAAGTGACTAATAATGGAAGTCATAAACGTACGTTTACCCGACAAATTAACTCAAGACATAGATAAACTATCCAAAAAACACAGCCTCACCCGCTCAGAAGTCATGCGCCAAGCCTTAACCATCTACCTGCACCTGACCGAAAACGCCGGCACCATGCTGAGACCAACAGTTTTCCAGGTGAAACCTGCCCAAATAAGCTACACACGAAGAGGCGACGTTTCAATCCTAAAGGTTCCAACGGGACACGCCATCGTAGCAGGATCAACCTCATCTGGAGCGGTTGGACCCAAAGAAATGGACAAAGTTAAAGTGGATGGGCGTGTGCTGGGAAAGTTCTTGGCAAGAGTAGCCTTGATGGATGTTACCACAACGGGTGCGTTTCCGCTGCTTTTGTCTGTTACGTTGGGCGTGGAAAAGGAGCCCACAGGCAACGCCATACTTGAAGGGATAAGGCGGGAAGCCAGAAGCATCGGGCTTGACCCAAACCAGGTGCTGATGGAGAAAACAGAGGAAAACTTTGCAACCGTGCAGACGGGCGCTGGATTAACCGTGGTCGGCTTCGCAAATGAGGAGGACCTTCGGATTGGAAAAACATGCCCCGGCGACTTAATCGTCGCAATCGGAAAACCCAAGGTAGGAGACGAAGTCATCGCGGCAGAAGCCCGCAACGAAATCGCAGACCTCAAAAACGTAACTCAGCTCTCACAGAGAAAATACGTCCATGACATCTGGCCAGTCGGCGGATTCGGAATTGCCAGCGAAGCCAGAATGATGGCGTACGGCGTCGGCAGACAAATAAAAATCTGCGAGGCAGCGGGGCTGGATTTGAATAAGTCCGCGGGTCCAGCCACAGTCATATTGGCAACCATCGACAAAGACAGGCTGGAAGATTTAACAGCACTAATCCCCAAACCCATCAACACAATAGGAGAAATCCTATAGCAAACTCTGTTTAACGCGGTTTTTTTCTCTTTATGTGGCTAAAACGGTTTACAGGATACCACAAGACTGCAAGTGGATGCGGTTGCTTTTTATGTTTGCAACGTTTTTGTGCGCCTGTTTCAATGTGAGAAAATCATTTTTCATCACATGCTCTGCATGGGTCCATGTTGAAGAGCCCGCGGTGTGGTTGAGAATCCATGTATAGACTATTTTTTTCTTCACAAGAAAAGCAAATTGAGATGTGGATTCTAACAGGTTAGTGAATAGCCCACCCTCCATAGTTTTCTGCATAGCACCCCTCGGCTCCAAATATGCCAGTGCAAAGCATTCGTGTTGTTCGTCGTTTCCTTAAATACCCAGACCAACACATTTCAAATAGAGCAAAAACAGTTTTGAGGGTAAAAAATGAAGACTGAACTTGGAGCAAAAAACTGCCTCTACCCAATGCCTACAGTTCTTGTTGGGGCACTGGTTAATGGCAAACCTAACTATGTCACAATCGCACACGTTGGCATAATGGATTTGGAATCGGTTTCGCTGGGCATGAACAAACGCCACTACACCAACCAAGGCATAAAAGCAAACAAAACCTTCAGCGTGAACATTCCCTCCGCAGCGTTAGTTAAGCAAACCGATTACTGCGGATTAGTTTCGGGAAAAACCGCGGCGAAAGCTGACATTTTCAAAACGTTCTATGGAAAACTCAAAACCGCCCCCATGATAGAACAATGCAGCATCAACATGGAATGCGAACTCGTCAAAACCGTGGATTTCCCAAACCACGACGTATTCATAGGCAAAATAACCAACACATACTGCGACGAAGCAATCCTCACCGAAGGCGAAGTAGACTTCGAAAAAGTGCAGCCTATCCTGTTTGTGATGAATAACCAGAGCTACTATGGCTTGGGCAAAAAATTCGCAAAGGCGTGGAGCGTTGGGAAAGAACTTAACAAATAGACCTCTTGGTGTGGACGGTAAACTATGGCTGCGCCGCTGAAAAGATGTTGGAACGTTGACAAACCCCTATACGTCAGGTACCACGATGAAGAATGGGGCATCCCACTGCACGACGACCAGAAGCTGTTTGAGTTTTTGGTGTTGGATGGTTTTCAGGCGGGGTTGTCGTGGTGGCTGATTTTGGAGCGCCGCGAAATGTTCAGGGATGCGTTTGACTGCTTTGACCCCGCGAAAGTTGCAAAGTACACGGCGAAGGATGTTGAGCGCTTGATGGCGGCTCCAGGCGTGATTAAGAACAAGGCTAAAATCTTGGCGACAATAACCAATGCCCAGCAGTTTCTGCAGATCCAAAAAGAATTCGGCTCATTCGACGCCTACATCTGGCAGTTTGTTCAGGGAAAAACCATCCAGAACGCCTTCAAAGAGTTCTCCCAGATGCCAACCGAAACCGAAGAATCCCGAGCGATGAACCAAGACCTCAAGAAAAGAGGCTTCAAGTTTGTTGGACCCACAATCTGCTACGCATTCATGCAAGCCGCGGGACTGGTAAACGACCATTTAGTAGACTGCTTTAGGTACGTCCAGCTTAACCGTTAAACGCACGGTTTCTGTTCATTTAGGACGTTGAAGAGGGCTAATTCTTCTTCGGTAATTCCTGCTCGGCTCAGTTTTATTGTGCATGCTTGGAGTTGTTTTTCGGTACATTTGGACGCTTTAACGCTTGCATCTGTAAAATGGCAGGTTTCTTTGGCGGCTTTTCCTTTCTTTAAGGCTGCACGCTGCTTTTTAAATCGGTTAAGTGCTTCGCAATCTCGGGTCAACATGCCAAACGCGGTGTTTGGGAAGAGTCGGCAGCCCATAGGTCGAATCTCATATATGGAACAGGTTTTATCCGCTAGAAATGGGCAAGGAGTGCGCATGATATATTTGTCGTATTTGGCTTCGTTTGCTTCAAACATCGTTCCCAGCTCTTCTGTGAGGGCTTTCATTTTAGCGTGGACTTCTGGGTACTCTTGGGGTTTGGCGGTGATTTCGCCTGCCGCCAAAAAATCGTCAAGAGTGCAGCAGACTCCACATTTGCTACAAAGGAAAGGCAGGTTAACTGACCAATTGCCTGTTTTGTTTTTAAATTCTAAGTGCAGATAGAAAGTGTCAACCATTGTGCGTTCAACAAAAAGATACTGCCTTTTTTGCTTAATAGCTTACTGTTTTTCGCTGGTTTTCTTGTCGAAGTTCCTGTCAACGGACACCAATATCACCGCAACCCAAATTATGCCCAAAATAAGAAGCACAAGCTCTGCAATGGAAGTGATGTCGAATCGGGATAGTGCCTCGTCAAACGATACATCGCCCATTGATAGGGGTGAGCCGGGCATATTTTTGGGCGTTGGGCACGGGGTGGGAACGGAAGTTGGGGTAGGCGCTTGAGTCGGGGTTGGAGGCAGGGGAGTTGATGGCGGCGGAGACGGGGTTTTTTTGGGGCCTAAATCAACGTTTTGAGGATAATTCAAGTAGATGTTGGGAAGAGGTGGGACGGAGGGATCAAGCTGGGTTAAAAACGGATTAAAAATAATTGCGCCCACATAATTGTAGGTTTTGGAATCAAGAATCATCTGGCTAATTGCCACAGAATCTGTTGTTCCCCACCAATTGTTCGTTGCGTCAAGGCTGGTTGAAGTAAAGGGCAGAAGGTTGGCTTGGTTGTTATTGAAAATGTTATTGTTCTTTAGAGTTCCTGAACCGCCTGAAACTTGAAGTCCGATAGAATTTTGGGTAACAGTGTTGAATTGAATGTTTCCGGTGAATCCGCTAATGCCAAAGGTATTCCCTGCAACCACATTGTATTCAACAACTGAACTGCCATAGAGGTTTATCCCGTAATTGTTGTTTATGATTAAATTGTTTTGGATTACAGCGGTCCCGGATGTATAAATCCCAGTTGAATGTCCGTTGCCCGCGATTGTATTGTAGGAGATGACCGGTGACCCACCTGCAACGTTTATGCCGGTGTTTTGGCAGTTTAAGGTGTCGTTGAAGATTTGCGGGGCACCGCCCGTGACACTTATCAAAGAGGGTACAGAGAGGGCGCTACTGAAGGAAGTGCTGTTTATTTTTGGAGACCCGTTAATCGTTAAAGTGACGTTGGCAAAAACAATATTTTCGATTATGCAGCCTGTGCCGGTTTGCTCGTTCCAAGCTGTGGAACCGTATGAGAATTCGATGCGTTGATTATTGTAGGAAGTTGCGTTTGAACCAAAAACTATGTTGTTGTCGCTTGTGCCACTGGCGTTTAGGGTTCCGCTAACTCGAATATAGTATGTGCCAAGGTTCACAGTGACTCCCGGCTCAATCGTTAAGGTTACGCCGGTTGGCACGGTTACTTGTCCCGTGAGCGTGTAGGGGCTCTTCGCCAGTGTCCAAATTGTGTTGGGAGCGATTGTTCCATTCACGTTAGTATCAGCGTGAACATCGCCGACAAAAAGCAAACCACTGCTAAATAGAATCGCTACGATTAACAGTGTACATGCCAACTTTTTCATGATTCCATCACTCATAGTGGACGCTTGAAAATTTAAAACTATCCAGAAGAATCGGTCAAGGTTTCTTGACGAGGCTAAGTCAAAATTTCTTGACTACCCTCTTTTAGTTACAATATGTCTTTCGTCAGGTTTTTTATCCCAATTCAAAGGTTTGTGCTGCCTGTAAGCACCCGCAACAAAAGAAACTTACCTAATTTTTCGGTCAACTAACCTGCCGTTGCAATTAATCAGCTTTATTTCAAGCGGCATCTGGCCGACGGCGTGGGTTGCACAGCTCAGGCACGGGTCGAAAGCGCGGATGACTGCTTCCACGCGGTTAAGCATCCCTTCCTGCAGCTCTTTTGCCTTAACATACTTCTTAGCTACCTGCGTGACGGCCATGTTGTAGGCGATGTTGTTGTGTTCGGTGGCGATTATCATGTTGTTCCAAGTTATCATTCCCTGCGGGTCAACCTTGTAGTGGTGAATCAGGGTGCCTCTTGGCGCTTCAGCGATGCCGACGCCTTCATAGTTGTTGACGAGTGCTTTGGATGTGACGTGGTCAGAGAGGATTTCAGGGTCTTCAAGAAGGCTTTTGGCGGTTTCAATGCAGAACAGCATTTCGATTAGGCGTGCGTAGTGGTAGTGGAAGGTGCTTTGGACCACACCGTTCTTGCCCAGCTTCTTGAACTGTTTAAGTTCCTCGTCAGCTAGCGGTGTGCCGCAGTGGGATGCAACGTTAAGCCTTGCCAGTGGTCCGACGCGGTATGCCCCATTTGGGTAACCGACTACTTTGAAGTATGGGAACTTCATGAAAGAATACGGTTCCACGGCTTCACCGATGAAGTCGCGGTACTTTGTGGGGTCAACGCATTCCGCGGCAACTCTGCCATCCTTGTCCATTATGCGGATTTTGCCGTCATAGTGCTCCAAACCGCCGTCGGGCGTCACCAATCCCATGTAGTAAGATGGGAAATTGCCGAAGTTCTCTACTTCTTCCTCAAGCCCACTCAGCATATTCTTGTACATCTCAAGCGTCTTCTGTGTTGCCTCTAATGCTTCGGGCAGGTTGGCGTAGAGGTAATCGGCTCTTTCCTTTGTGAGCGGCCATTTGGCGCCGCCTGGCAGTATCCAATCGCTCGAATGGACTCTTTTGCCCGCGACTTTCTCGATGATTTCCTGCCCGAACTTGCGCAGTTTAATACCTCGCATGGCGAGTTCAGGCTGCTTCTCGATTAATCCAAACACGTTTCGCTGCGATGGGTCAGAGTCAAAGCCCAGCAGCAGGTCAGGTGAGGACAGGTGGAAGAAGTTTAATGCGTGCGACTGAATTAGCTGCCCCATGTGCATGAGGCGCCGCAGTTTCACGGCGGTTTCGGGAGGCTTTACGCCGACGATGGCGTCGCAGGCTTTCGCGCTGGCTAACAGGTGGCTAACTGGGCAGATGCCGCAGGAACGGCTAGTTATGCTGGGCATTTCGTAGAATGGTCTGCCTTCTGTGAATTTTTCGAAGCCACGGAAATCAACGACTTTGAAGAGCGCTTCTCGTACCGAGTCGTCTTCGTTTAGGATTATGCTTACTTGTGCGTGTCCCTCGATGCGTGTGACGGGACTTATGAGAATTTTCTTTTCATTAACCATACTTCGATCTTCCCTCCATAACAGGTGCTCTACCAGCCAACAGCTCAGTCAACACGTAGTTTATGAGGTCAGCGTGCGGTGGGCACCCAGGAATATAAAAGTCAACTTTAACGATTTCATGCAACGGGCGAGCTTTGATAAGCAGTTTGGGCACGGCGGTGGGAACAGCGGCGTTGAGGTCCGCGGGGTCTTTGTAGGCGCGTTCTAAAACGGCTTGGTCACTGTGACGCCAAGAATTGCGCAGCGCGGTAACGTTGCCTGTGACGGCGCAGTCGCCAAGGGAAACCAGGATTTTTGTTCTGCCGCGAACTTTCTTTAGCATCGCCAACTGCTCCTCATTTGCCACGGCGCCCTCGATAAGCGTGACGTCAACGTTCTCGGGAAACTCCTTAACATCTACAAGGGGGCTGTAAACCAAAGTTATCTTCTTAGCTAAATCCACAAGCCGCTCATCCTGATCAAGGAAGCTCATATGGCAGCCTGAGCAGCCGCTAAGCCAAACCGTCGCCACACGGACTTTTGCGTTTGTGCTCATTTGCGGTTCCTCCGCTCAACAATAAACTCGGCAACATCCCGTTTCTTGGTGTGCTCGATTGGTTCACCTTCAACATAGATGGCTCCAACAGGGCAAACTTTGGCGCATTTGCGACACGACGTGCAGCTACATGAGTTGCCCCATTTCTCATCTAAATCCATGATGACCTGTGAGTCTTTGCCGCGGAGTTTTAGATCAAGGGTGTGAACGCCTTCGATTTGGTCGCAGACGCGGATGCACCTAGTGCAGAGGATGCATCGGTTTCGGTCGATTACCAAGAAGTCGTGGGTGGAGTCGATTTCTTCGCGGCTCCAGTTACGCTCGAACATGACGTGGTCGACGCCGAGTTGGTTAGCCATGGCTTGGAGTTCGCAGTGGTCGTCGGCGACGCATACTGAGCAGATGTGGGTGCGTTCGGCAAGGAGCAGTTGCACCGCTATCTTTCGGTATTCTTTGAGTTTGTCAGATTGGGTTGTTACATCCATGCCTGGTCCGATGGGTGTGGTGCAGGCTGGGAAAAGTTTGGGTGTGCCGCTGACTTCAACAAGGCAGAGTCGGCAGCCGCCGTAAGCAGTTAAGCCTTCAAGGCTGCACAATGTTGGGATTATGATGCCGACGTCTTTGGCGGCTTTGAGGATTGTTGTACCTTCTGCAGCCGTGACGTCTACGCCGTCGATTTTCAGTTTAACCGTGTTAGTGCTCATTCTATTTCCTCCTCACCGCGGGATTTGAAGCATTTACCCGCGTCACACCGCTTCTCAACAATATGTTGGATGTATTCGTCCTTGAAGTACCGCAACGTTGTAATCACTGGGTTTGGCGCTGTTTGACCAAGACCACAAAGGCTCCCGTCACGGATGAAGCTGCTGGATTTCTCAAGAGTTGTTATGTCACTCATTTCGCCCGCTCCATTGGTGATTTTGCCAAAGACATCTTTCAGTCTGGCTAAACCCGCTCGGCAGGGGGTGCATTTTCCGCAGGATTCGTCCACGCAGAATTCCGTGAAGAACCGCGCTGTGTCAACCATGCAGGAGTCTTCGTCGAGGACGACGATTCCACCTGAACCCATGATTGCGCCAACCTTCACCAGCGAATCGTAATCGATGGGAATATCCAGCAGTGTGTCGGGTAAGCAGCCGCCTGAGGGTCCGCCGACAAGAACAGCTTTGAATTTTTTGCCATCAGGTACTCCGCCACCGACGTCAAACACAACTTCCCGCAGCGTAATACCCATGGGCACTTCGATAAGCCCTGGATTGTTAACTTTGCCCGTTAACGAGAAACATTTGGTTCCTGTGCATTTAGGCGTACCAGTCTTTGCGAACCATGCGCCGCCGTTTTGGATGATGAGGGGAATGTTTGCGAGGGTTTCCACGTTCTGAATCAACGTGGGTTTCTGCCACAGGCCAGAGTTCGCTGGGTACGGTGGACGCGGACGAGGCATCGCCCTTTTTCCTTCAACCGAAGCGAGGATGGCGGTTTCTTCTCCAGCCACGAATGCGCCTGCGCCAAAACGGAGTTCCAAGTCAAATTTGAATGGTGTTTCCAGTATGCTTTCGCCAAGAAGCGTCATGGCTTTTGCTTGGGCGATGGCTTTCTGGAGGGTCTGGATGGCAAGCGGGTACTCTGAGCGAATGTAAATGTAGCCTTTCTCGGCGCCTATCGCGTAGGCTGCAATGAGCATGCCTTCGATGATGGCGTGTGGGTCTGCCTCGGCAAGGGTTCGGTTAGCGAAAACTCCAGGGTCACCTTCATCGAGGTTAGCGACAATGTACTTGGGCGAGTTTTGTGCCCGCGCGACAAGACTCCATTTTTGCCCAGTGGGAAAACCTGCGCCGCCCCTTCCTCTAAGACCACTCGCTATCAGTTCGTTAATGACGGCTTGCGGGGTGTCTGTTAAGCATTTTAAGAGTCCGCCGTAGCCGCCCATGTTGATGTAGTCTTGGATTCTGGACGGATCAATCTTTCCAGCGTTTCGCAGTACGAGGCGGTGCTGTTTTTTGAAGTATGCATTGCGTTCGTAGAGCATGTCTTTGACTGGTAAACCCAAAACTATGTGGTCGCGCACGATTTCTCTTACGCGTTCGGGTGTGACGCTTTGGTAGAGGTAGTCGCCTGGCTCAACAAGCACCGCTGGACCCACTGAGCAGGTGCCGATGCAGCCTGTACGTGCAACCTTGCATTCCTTCTCCACGCCGAACTCTTTCACTGCGTCTTCGAAGGCTTTGAGAACTTTAAGCGCGCCAAATGGTACGCATCCGCTTGAGCAGCAAACGTTGATGCGGTATTTGTAAGCGTTTTGGAACTCGAGTTCCTGCGCCACTATCTTCTCTAAATCAGCTAGTTTCAGCTTTAACTCCCCCGAGTGCCTGTTTGATTTTCTGTATGACTAATTCTTTGGTTGCTTTGCCGATTACTTCATAATCTACAACAATGTTTGGAGCCATAGCACATGCACCGATACAACGGGTTAAAAGCAAAGACAACTTGCCGTCGGCGGTTGAGCCTCCGCGTTTAAGGTCAAACTCTTGCTCTATAGCCTCCAAAATCTGCTCAACTTCATTCACGTAGCAAGCAGTGCCCAAGCAACCAGTTACAACGTGTTCGCCTGATTTCTTGAGTTTGAAGAAGCTGTAGAAGGTTACTACGCCGTAGACGTGGCTTGGAGGCAGGTTCAATGAACCGGAAATATCCATCAGCAGCTCCTTGTCCAAGTACCCGTAGATTTCTTGGGCGCGATGAAGGATTTCCAGGAGCGCGCTCTCTTGGTAATCGTGTTCTTTCAGGACTTTTTCAAGCATTGCGCGTCGTTTGTCGTCTTTAATCAAGAACAGTTTCCTCCCTTAAGCGTCAATAACATTGAACGGCTGAAAGTTTACAGAAGCCCGAAATATAAAAGCATAGAGGGACGCAAAAGACTTAGAAACTTAGTTTTCAACCAGTATAATTTTCTTAAGTGAAAAGAATGAAAAAATAAGCGCTTAAAGGGGAGAAATTAGGCAGGTGCGGCTTCTTGCGGTTCCTTGACGGCTTTTTTGGTTTCTGAAACCGTTATTTCCTCGGCTACTGGTTTTGCCGGTATTGATTTTGGGGGTTCAGGCAGCTTTACTGCGCATCGGAAGTCGATGTCTTCTCCTTTGAGGTTCAGTGTAGCTTTGACGGTGCCGTCGGTTAAGTATTCAATGTTGAAGCCCATCTTCTTGGTTAAGCTCAATGCTCGGTAGTTGTCCTGCAGTATGATTGCGTTAACGTTTTCAACGCCTTTTTCTTTAGCAATATCAAGTGTGTAATCAACCATTTTAGTGCCTAAACCTAAGCCTTGCCAGTAATCGCTAACCAGGAAAGCCATTTCGCCGCTTTTTTCGTCGGATTCGATGCTGAGGCGGCTGACGCCGAGTATTTTGCGTTTGCCGTTCTCCACCATTTCAGCGACGAGGGCGACTTCACGGTCGTAGTCAACGTTGCAGTAGCGGACTCGGACTTCGTGAGGTGTGTCTTTTAGCATCTGGAAGAAGCGGTAGCGTATGGATTCTTCTGAGAGGCTCTGGAACATCTCAAGCCACATTGGTTCATCTTCGGGCTTTATGGGGCGCAACAGGACTTCTTGGCCGTTCTTGAGCAGCCACAGAATCTCGTATTTCTTGGGGTACGGACTGATAACCATGTGTTCGTGGGGCTCGAATTTCTTGCAGACCTTGTCTTTGTCGACAACTATGCGTGCGTCAAGGATAGTTGCGTCTTTTTCACTGATTAACAATGGGTTTATGTCGATTTCTTTTATCTGTGGAAAATCAACGAGTAGCTGCGAGAACATAAGCACGGTTTCATCGAGTTTTTTAAGGTCCACTGCAGGTGCGTTGCGCCAGCCTTTGAGCAGGCGGTAAATCTTGGTTTCTTCCATCATTCGGTGAATAAGCGTAGTGTTAAGCGGTGGCAGACCAATCGAGTAGTCTTTGAAGAGTTCCACACCTACTCCTCCCATACCGAAGAGAATTACGGGTCCGAAGACAGGGTCGGTTTTTCCGCCGAGGATAATTTCGTGGCCTTTCTTCTCAATCATGGGTTGAACGGTGACACCGATTATCTGGGCGTTGGGGTTGTAAGCGGTTGCTCTTTGAATCAATAGTTCAAATGCTTCGCGGACTTCGTGGGGCGAGTTAACGTTGAGGATTACTCCTCCAGCATCGCTTTTATGGATAATTTGAGGCGACAGAATCTTGAGGACAACTGGGAACCCCATTTCCTGCGAGAAAGCAACGGCTTCTTCAACGTTGTTTGCAACTGCGGTTTTCACGACTGGAAAATTGTAGTATTTGAGTATTTTTTTGGCTTCGTCCTCGGTTAAGACTTCGCGTCCTTCGAATACGGCGTTCCTGAGTATTGCCATGATGGGGCGTTTTGGAGGTGAAGCATCCACAGGCAGTTCCTCGGGGGTTTCGTATAGTAGGTCTATGTTGCGTGAGTAATTGTACATAGTCATGTATGTTTTGATGGCTTGTTCGGGTGTTGAGTAAGTGGGGATGTTGTTTGCGTTGAGGATGCTGTTTGCTTCCTGTACTGCGCCAAAACCCATGAACGAGGTTAAGATGGTTTTGTTCTGGTAGGATTTTGCGCGTACAAGCTCAACGATGTTCTTGGCTATTTCAACCGATTCAGAAACTGCCTGCTGCGTAAAAATAATCATTATTCCATCGATGTTGTCGTCGTTTAAGCAGCATTCAACCGCGGCTTTGTACCGTTCAGAACGTGCATCGCCTAAAACATCGATTGGGTTACCATGGCTCCAGAACGGAGGCAAAATCCCGTTAAGAGTATCCATCGTTTTCTGGCTTAACTTAGCTAATTTGCCGCCTTGCCCAATCAAAGAATCCGTCGCCATAACGCCGGGTCCGCCTGCGTTAGTGATTATTGCGAGGTTGGGTCCTTTAGGCAGCGGCTGTGTTCCTAAAACTTCAGCGGAGTTAAACAAGTCAGCTATTTCACTGACTCTAACTACACCTGCGCGTTTAAAGGCTGCATCGTAGATACCGTCTTCGCCTGACAGCGAACCAGTGTGGGAAGCTGCGGCTTTTGCGCTTTCGGAGAATTTGCCTGATTTAACAACGATGATCGGTTTGGTTCTGGCGAAGTGTCTTGCTGCACTCATGAACTTGCGGGCTTCCGTGATGCCTTCAACGTACATGAGAATGCTCTTTGTTTTTGGGTCAGAACCGAAGTAATCGATTAAATCGCCGAAGTCCACGTCTATCATGGAGCCGACTGAAACGAAGTTGCTAAAACCGATGTTTTCGTGTATTGCCCAGTCGAGGATTGCAGAGCCCAATGCTCCGCTCTGTGAAAGGAAAGCTACGTTGCCGGGTTTAGGCATCTTATCTAGGAAGGTTGCGTTGAGATTGTTTCTCGGGCGGATTATGCCAATGCAGTTTGGTCCAATGACGCGGATGCCGTATTTTCTGGCGGTTGCAATAATCTGCTCTTCCAAAGCTTTGCCTACTGGACCTGTTTCCTTGAATCCAGCTGAAACAATGATTGCGCCCTTAACCTGTGCCCTGCCGCATTCCTCCATAACGTCTGGAACGGTTTTGGCTGGGGTAGCGATGATTACTAAGTCGACTGGTTCGGGAATCATGTCGACTGTTTGGTAAGTTTTAACGCCCAAGATTTCGGGCTTTTTGATGTTAACGAAGTAAACTTTTCCGGTGTAGCCCATCTGAGTAAAATTTTTTACTATTGCGTAGCCAACTGAGCCCTCTACGTCGCTGGCTCCTATGATAGCTACGTTTTGTGGATTGAAAACCTTGTCAAGATTTGTGGTAACCATTAATTTTACCTTCTGCTGTAGGGTCGTGCAGACGCCGCGAATTAAAGCTTATTGTTCCTGAATCACTATTCTTGAATATTATTCCGCATTCTGAGATTAAAAACTAGTGTTTAACGATTGCACCCTTATGAAAAGCAACCTTGTAAAAAACTGGAGTTACTGGAAATTCTTTTTGATTTCGTCAAGCGAGAGGACCTCAATACCGCTGGCGGCTAACATTTGCTCTGCTTTCACGGTGTCGCTGGGCCGCAGAATCAACGCAACTTTGCCGTTCACATGAACCGCCGAAGAATAAGCGTACTCGATGTTTATGCCGCCGTCGCCCAGAATCTTGGTGATTTTCGACAGTCTGTCTTGTTTGGAGCTGAAAATCGCCGTAACCTCGGTGTTCTTTTTCGATTTTGCAAGGTTGAACCCTTTGTCTTCCAGGAGCTTTGCGGCTTTTTCGGGTTCCTCCGTTATCAACCTGACTAAACCGAATTCGCCCTTATCAGCGATGGATAATGCGAAGACTTTGATTTTGTTCTCGTCTAGCTGTGTCATGGCTTCGAAAAGCGAACCAGGATGGTTATCGAGGAAAATGCTTACTTGCGTTATAGGCAAACTCTACACCAATACCAGAATAGTCAGCTGTGGATATTTAACTTTAACCAAAAGACGTTTTTAATTAGTAGAAGATAATGGAAGACCCCTTTACTCATTGCCTTATTGCTGTTGCTTTTCATTAGACATCGAAAAGCCGCAAAAGTTTCAGCTATTTAGTGGTAGTTAGAATCCAGATAGAGTCTGCTGAAATTGCACTTAAACAAAAAGCACCTACGGAAGTTGTCGTCTTCGCCAAACTTTATATTTCCACATGGATAATTCCTTGCTAACCGGAGAAAACCAAGTTTGCTGCAATGTACCGAAGTGTCCAAGGGGTTCGGAGGCCTTCAAGCATTAAAAAACGTCGATTTCACAGTTAACGACGGCGAAATAGTTGGGCTCGTGGGACCCAACGGCTCGGGCAAATCCACGCTACTCAACCTCATCAGCGGCGTCTACAAACCCGATTTGGGAAAAATCCTGTTCTCCGGCGAAGACATCTCAAAGCTTCCGCCCTACAAAATCTGCGCCAAAGGCATCACCAAAACCTCGCAGACCGTCCAGTCTTTCCCCGAAATGACCGCGCAAGAAAACGTGCTGGCAAGCGTAATGTTCAACCAGAAAAAAGTCTCGGGTAAAACCGATGCGTCGGTGAGGGCTCATGAGCTTTTGGCGTTTGTGGGGTTGGGAAAAGAAAAGTTCAGTGTTCCAGCAAAAAACCTAAATGTTATCGAACTGCGCCGCATCCAGCTTGCTAAGGCGCTGGCAACCAATCCAAAGCTGCTTCTGCTCGACGAGTTGCTTACAGGTTTAACTCCCAAGGAAAGCGACGAAGCAGTCGATCTGGTTAAGCTGATTAACAAACAGGGAGTTTCGGTTCTTATTGTTGAGCACGTTATGCGGGTTATCATGGGGCTGTGTGACCGCGTGGTCGTGTTGCACCACGGCGAAAAAATCTGCGAAGGACCCCCAAAACAAGTGGTCTGCAACGCGGATGTAGTGAATGTTTACTTGGGTAAACAGTTCAAGTTCGGCGAGGAAGAAGAGTAATGCTGGAAATCGAAAACTTATCCGCCGCGTACGACATGGTGCAGATCCTAAGGGACGTAAACTTCAGGGTGGAAGAGAAAGAAATCGTCAGCATCATTGGACCCAACGGCGCAGGAAAAACAACCCTCGTAAAAACAATCATGGGTTTCATACATCCCAAAACTGGGACTATCAAGTTTAAGGGCGAAAACATCGAGAAACTGCCCACCTACGAGATAGTCAAGAAAGGACTCACCATGATTCCTGAGGGCAGAGAGATTTTTCCCCGCATGACCGTTGAAGAAAACCTGATGCTTGGAGCCTACACCATAAAGGACAAAGCCAAAATCAAAGAAACCAAAGAGAAAGTCTTCGACATTTTCCCCGTCATCAAAAAGAAGGATAAGGCGCTAGCTCAGACTCTTAGCGGCGGCGAACAGCAGATGCTCGTTATCTGCAGAAGCCTCATGTCGAATCCTCAGTTGCTAATCCTCGATGAGCCCTCGCTGGGTTTGGCACCGATTGTTGTGGAGAAAGTCCTGGATACCGTACGCACAATCAACGAGGAGGGCGTGACGGTGCTCTTGGTGGAGCAGAACATTCAAGACAGCTTGAACGTGGCTGACCGCGGCTACGTTTTGGAAGAAGGCAGGATAATATTAGAGGGCAAGAGTAGGGAACTTTTATCTAATAGTCACATAAAAGAAGTGTATCTAGGCCTTTAAAGCAAAGAGGGGCAAAGAATTTGGCAGATGGCAAATACTGGAACGAAAAAATTGAAACGATGCCGAAAGAAGACATATAAAAGCTTCAGCTCCAAAAACTCAAACTCCAAGTTAAACACTGCTATGAAAACAGCAGTTTTTACCGTAAAAAATTCGACTCTGTAGGCTTAAAACCCGCAGATATAAAGTCGCTTGATGACCTGCAAAAGATTCCTTTTACAGTAAAGAGCGATTTGCGGGATAATTACCCATTCGGTATGGTTGCCGCTAAATCCGATGAAATCGTGGAGATTCACGCGTCCAGCGGAACAACCGGCAACCCAATCATCGGAGCCTATACCCAAAGCGACATGGATATGTGGCAGGAACTGATGGCACGCTCCATCTACACAACAGGAGGCAGACGCCAAGACGTCATCCACATCGCCTACGGCTACGGCTTGTTCACAGGCGGTCTGGGCTTTCACTACGGCGCCCAAAAAGTCGGCGCAAAAATTGTTCCCGCAAGCGGCGGAATGACCCAGCGCCAAATCAAACTCATGAAAGACTTAGATGTCTCCATCTTAGCCTGCACCCCCAGCTTCGCAGTTTACCTGGCAGAAACCATGGCGCAGGAAGGAGTAATTCCGCAAAAAGACCTTAAACTCAGGCTGGGCATGTTCGGCGCTGAGCCGTGGTCGGATAAAATCCGAGAAAGAATAGAGAAAGAAATGGGCATTCAAGCTTTCGACATTTACGGATTAACTGAACTTTGCGGTCCAGGCGTCTCCATCGAGTGTCCTGAACACAAGGGACTTCATGTTTGGGAAGATCACTTCATCGTGGAAACAATCGACCCCGACACAGGCGAAGTCTTGAGTCCTGGAGAAGAAGGGGAACTGGTCTTTACAGCGCTTAGCAAAACAGGGTTACCTATGCTGCGTTACAGAACAAGAGACATCTCCACAATTAACACCGAAAAATGCGCCTGCGGAAGGACGCATGCAAAAATGGCACGGGTAACCGGAAGATCCGATGACATGCTGATTATCAGGGGAGTAAATGTTTTCCCGTCCCAAATCGAGTTCGCGGTCATGTGCTTCTCTGAACTCGCCACTCAGTACCTGATTGTTCTTGACAGACCAGGCGCACTGGACACTTTCGTGGTCAAAGTTGAGTTGTCTGAGCAGGCTGCCAAAAACCCCGCGACAGATAAAAACGCGCTTAAAAACGACATCCAGAAACGAATACACATCGTTACAGGCATATCTGCCGACGTGGAAATCGTTAAGCCAGGCGAGCTTCCAAGAACCGAGGGCAAAGCAAAAAGAGTATTGGACCTGCGCAAGGGCAAAATGTAAGGATAAAATTTATGACTTCCAAGATTGCAGCAGATAAGCCGGGCAGTTTTGCTCTGCTTAACGGTGACGAGGCGGTTGCACGCGGGGCAGTAGAAGCCACCGTTAAAGTTGCCGCAGCCTACCCCGGGACGCCCGCCACAGAAATCTTGGAGTCCATAGCTGAAGTCGCCAAGGAATTCGGCATATACGCGGAGTGGAGCATCAACGAGATTGTTGCCGCTGAAGTTGCTGCGGGCGCTTCGATGGCTGGGGTGCGCTCGATGGTTTCTATGAAGCACGTCGGCTTGAACGTTGCTGCAGACGCCGTCATGACCCTGGCTTACACGGGCGTTGAAGGCGGATTGGTAATCGCAGTCTGCGACGACCCCGCTCTGCATAGCAGCCAAAACGAGCAGGACACAAGGTTTTTCGCGGTACACTCTAAACTGCCATTGCTCGATGCCGGCAGCCCGCAGGAGGCCCACGACATGGCGCGGGAAGCTTTTGAAATCAGCGAAAAACTCGGCCTGCCCGTCATTCTCAGGCTTACAACAAGGGTTGCTCACGGCAAAGCCAGAGTTAAACTTGGAACGTTCCAGAAAATCAGCCGCCGCGCAGACTTCGATAAGAACGGCTCAAAATGGGTTATGGTGCCCTCGAATGCGATTCGCCAGCACCGTGTTTTAGAGGGCAGATTAGCTGAGGCAAAGCGGCTCGCTGAAAACTCGGGTTTCAACGTACTCGAAGACAACGGCTGCGAAATCGGCATCGTGGGAAGCGGAGTAGGATACTACTATGCTCGGTCTGTTTTGAATACCAAAAAGTTTTCCTGGTTAAAACTTGGGTTTGTGCATCCGTTCCCGGAGGAAGCCGTTAAGAAATTTGCTTCAAAAGTCAAAAAACTCATAGTAATCGAAGAGTTAAGACCCTACATCGAAGAGAACATTCAGCGGCTGTGCCTTCAGGTTTCTGGCAAAATCCAGCTGGGACTGGAAGAAATCGGCGAGTTCACCCCCGACAACATCCGCCAAGCACTCGCCAAACAGGGATTAACAACCCAAACTGAGAAGCAGGAGCCCGTTGACCTGCCGCCAAGACCCCCCGCGCTGTGCCCAGGATGCCCACACCGAGCCTTCTACTACGCCCTAAACATGGTGAATCAATCCGTCAACTGCGACACCGACAAATGCGTGGGCTGCGACATATGCGAATACGCCTGCTCCTTCGAGAAAGAAAAAGTTTTCAACCCGCTTAAATCGCGTATCCGCTCAGTTCGGATTAACCAAACCTTAAACACCGCCGTCACGTGCAAAGCCTGCATAAACGCGCCCTGCATCAAAGCCTGCCCCGAAGAAGCCATAACCCAGTCCAAGGAGACAGGCTCAATCGTCTTGGACGAGACGAAGTGCAAGGGCTGCGACTGGTGCATCGAAGCCTGCAAATACGGAGCCATAACACGCCACCCCACAACCCACAAAGCCATGGTCTGCGATAGATGCGACGGCGACCCCAAATGCATCCCAGCCTGCCCCGAAAGCGCCCTGAGCTTAGGCGGAAAATCAAACGACAAAATCGTCACGGGCGACATAGGCTGCTACACTCTGGGTGTTCTGCCCCCGGTGAACGCGGTTCAATCGTGCCTCTGCATGGGCGCGGGAATTTCTCAGGCGGCGGGCATGATCCATGCGGGCGTTAAGGATAAGGTGTTTTCGGTTATTGGCGATTCAACATTTTTCCACGGCGGCATGCCGGGGCTGCTCAACATTGTCTACAACAAAGCTAACGTTTGCGTGATCGTGATGGATAACAGCGTGGTCGCCATGACCGGGCACCAGCCGACGCCTGGTTCAGGAAAAACCGCCATGGGCACCGACGCCAAAATCGTAAAAATCCAAGACATCGCAAAAGCCGTGGGAATAGAAAAAGTCGAAGTCATCGACCCCTACGACATCAAAACCGCAACCGCTAAAATCAGAGAAACCATAGAGTACAACGGTCCATCCGTCATCATTTCCCAGCGTCCCTGCCCCCTCTTAATCGAACGCGGCAAACCCCGAGAAATCAAAGAAGAATGCAACGCCTGCGGAATATGCGTCAAAGCCTTCGGCTGCCCAGCCATTAGCCTCCAAAAAGACCACGCAGAAATCGACTCATCGCTCTGCTACGGCTGCGGCGTATGCGAAACCGTCTGCCAATTCGACGCCATAAGGAGAAAAGAAAAATGAACCTAGACGTAGTCTTCAGCGGCGTAGGCGGCCAAGGAGTCGTCGTGCTAAGCGACATATACTGTGAAGCTGCCATGCTCGACGGCTTTGACGTGGCGAAAGCGGAAATTCACGGGATGGCTCAGCGCGGCGGTTCAATCGTTGCGTACGCAAGAATCGGCGCCAAAGTTGAGTCGCCTCTGATTGAAACCGGGAAGGCGGATGCAATTGTTGGTTTTGAAATCCTGGAAACCGCAAGAGCCCTGCCCATGCTAAAGCAGCACGGCACAGTTATCGTTAACAAAAAATACATTCCGCCAAACTGCATGGTTGCCGGCGCTAAACCCAAGAAAGCGGAGGATTTGATGGCTTTGGTGAGGGCAAAAGCGCTGGTTCACGAAGTAGACGGCATTGGAATCGCACAAAAATTGGGCAATCTGCTCGTTGTAAACACGATTCTTCTGGGGGCATTATCGGCGCTTCCAGAGATACCCGTAAAGACCGTGTCGTTTGAGCAGGCAATAGCGGGAAAGATTAAAGAAAAATATGTAAACTTGAACCTAAAAGCCTTCCAGCTGGGCAGAGAAAGCGTGTTAATGAGTTAATTTTATTAGCTGTTTGCTTTGATATAGCAGACAAAACACAAAGAGGATGTAAAAATGCAAAGGAAATTACTCGCTATAATTGTAGTAGTGATAATAGTCGTTGCAGCAGTTGCAGCAATAGAATTAACCCCCAAAACCCCATCAACACCATCGGCTGACGCACGAAACATCGTAATAGGCTTGGTTGCACCGTTGAGCACATCGATTGGACAGGACATGTCCGACGCAGCGCAGTTGGCCGCTAAAGAAATCAACGATGCAGGCGGCATCTACGTGAAAGACTGGAACACAAACGTCAACGTTTCAATCGTGAACGTAAACACAATCGACGACGCCCCAAGCAACGCCAAGACACCAGTGGTTCAAGCAGTAGAGTCCGAGCACGTTGACATGCTCATAGGCGGCTACGGCAGCGCTGGAACACTTGCCAACGAAGTAGTAGCAATTGATGATAAAGTGCCATACATAATCACAGGAGCCTCAAACCAGCTGGTCACCAGAAGAGGACCACAAGGAAACTACGGCGGCTTTGGCGTAAATGGAGCAAACAGCATAACTGATTCAGAAGGCGTGAGTTACATATTCCACTACTGCACTACAACATACCACTATAGCAAAACAGTCGTTGACTTCTTCGCCACAGTGATGAAACCAATGGTTGCACCTGACCGAAACTTCAGCTTAGCAATACTCTACCGCAACGATGCATTTGGTCAAGGAGTTGACCAAGCTACAAAATACTGGATACAGAACGAAAGCCTTCCGATTACATTAACTGAAAGAAACTATGACCCCACAACAGCAAAGACCTCTGGATACCAAACTGACCTCACAGCAGTCGCCGCTTCACATCCAGACGCAGTGTTTATTGTCGATAACCCTGATCAAACACCCCTTATCATCAAGCAAGGATGGAACGAGGTCGGATTGAAATCTGTTTACATCGCAGTAGAAAACAACCAGGACCCAACATTCTACAACCTCCTCGGAAGCACCGGTGACGGACAACTACTCGAGTCGAAGATGGACCCATTCATGACACCATCATACTCACAGGTAGTACAAACTTACGTTGAGAACTTCAACAAAACCTACCCGCATGTGATGCCTGGAATGATGGGCGCTGACACATACGACGCATTCTACATAGCCAAAGATGCAATCACACGAGCAGGAACAGTCAACAAAACAGAAGTCCGCGACGCAATCGAAAACACTAATATGAACCAAATGCTGATCCAGACAAAGACAGGCAAAATACAGTTCAGCACAGGCATCAACTACCACGAAATAGACCCAGTAACCTTCATTGAACAGCTCAAGTGGGATTCAACGAACAGCCACCTGACCTCACAAATCGTTTGGTCACCATCGGGCTCAACCAACCTCAAACAAGCAAACTTTACTCTGCCAACAGGCTATCAGCCAGCACAGTAAGAAAGCAGGCTTCCAAGCCTCTCTTTTCTTTTTCTCGCATATTTTAAATAGTTAACATGAGAATTTATGTCAACCACCCCACTCAAAAGAGGATAAGTTACCATGGACATAACGGCACCGACAATAATTCTAACATTAGTGTGGGGTGTCGCTATCGGTTGCATATACATCCTCTTGGCAACCGGATTAAACATAATCTTCGGCGTCATGAAACTCGTGAACTTTGCACATGGACAACTACTAATGATAGGTGCATTCTTAACTTGGAGCATCTCGGTTTCATTGGGGTTAAACGCTTACGCCGCAATCGTGGTTTCGATGGTGGTAGTTGCGGCGCTGGGTGTTGCTGTTGAACGGCTTACCTTCCGCAGGGTCCTTGGCACCGACAAACTCAACGAGATTTTCGTCAGCCTCGGCTTGATCTACATCTTTGAGAACGCAGCCATGCTTCTCTGGGGAACAGGTTCAAAACAGATTACCAGTCCCTTTTATGGTTCAAGCTTGAGTTTACCTGGTATATCCATCACTTACGACCGCATAGTCGCCGTTTTCGTAGTCATCGCCGCCTTGGTTGCATTTGGGCTACTGCTGAAGAAGACAAAGATTGGGTTAGCCATGCAGGCAACCAGCCAAGTCAGCAGCGCCGCCATGCTCATGGGCATAAACGTCGAAAAAATCTACATGTTCACATTCGCCCTCGGAGCAGCTCTCGCGGCGTTAGCAGGCGGGCTCTACGGCGTCATATTCTCGTTCGACTTCCAAGTCGGCGCCATGCCCACAATCATAGCATTCGCAATCATAATACTCGGCGGGTTAGGAAGCATCAAAGGCGCCATCGTCGGCGGATTACTCTACGGAATCGCCGAGCAGTTAGCCACCCTGTTCTTGGGAGGCATCTGGGGAAGCGCCGTCGCCTTCGCCCTGCTCATAGTCGTCCTCATAATCAAACCCACAGGTCTCTTCGGTCAAAAAGGAGAATAGAATGCAAACAAAACAAGCCATCACCGCGTTCCTGCATTCCAAAGGCTTCCAGCTCCTGCTGGTTACCTTCGCCGTCTTAGCGGTGCTGCCTATATTCATAACTGACAGCTTCTTTCTGTACATCCTTACACTCATCTTTGTCTTCGCCATCTACGCCGCAAGCTGGAATTTCCTCGCCAATTCAGGGCAGGGCTCGCTTGGACACGCCTTGTTCCTGGGCATCGGCGGGTTCTCCTCAGCCATCGTCGGAGGCAGAATAACAACCGCTTTAATTGGGGCAATGGGCGTAACCCGAATGCCCATCGGCGCCTTGTCCGTGCTGATTCAGGTTTTGGTGCTTCTCGTCGGCGGCTTGGTTTCCGCTGGAATCGGCTTGCTGATTGGCTTAGCATGTGTCAGGTTGAAGACGTGGTATCTGGCTATGGTGACATTCGGTTTCTCAGTCATCGCCAGCACGCTTTCCAGCCAGTTTGACTCTTTCACCAACGGCATAAATGGTTTCGCGCCAGCCACCTTCGTGCCCGGCGGATACCCCTTCTACATTCTGGTAATCGCCTTCGCGGCGGCATCCGTCGCAGCCATGTACCTGATTATGAAGTCGCGGATGGGGCTGGCTTTCAGGGCAATCCACGGCAACGAAGCAGAAGCAAAGATGATTGGAATCAACACAGCAAAGTACAAGCTCATAGCATTCGTTATCAGCACGTTCTTCGCGGGTATCGCAGGCGGATTGTACGCTTTTTTCACAAGGTTCATCGACAACTCAATTTTCTCGCCAGCCAACTCTTTCCTGCCCCTTATCATGAGCGTCATCGGCGGATTAGGAACAGTGGCGGGACCAGTAATCGGCGCTATCTTCTTTATTTCAATCCAGCAAATCTTTGCGCTTCCCAGCGTAGTCAACTACCTGCAAACTTCTCTTGGCTCAGTCTTCCCGGGAGTAAACAACGTAGGACCGCCTATAAGCTACTTGATAATCGGCGTGATTCTGCTGTTAATAGTGATTTTCACGCCCAAAGGGTTGATAGCGCTGTTTCGCAGGTTCTACAGTTACATCACTGCGAAACCCCAGCCTAAGGAGATTAAAACTAAATGAAAGGCACAGACTACTTCGCCGAGCAGCTTGGCATCCAAATCGTGGAAGCAAAAGACGGCTACGCCAAAGTAACCATGAAAATCCAGAAAAACCACCTCAACGGATTGGGTTTCACTCACGGCGGCGCAATTTTTTCTCTGGCAGATTACGCTTTTGCGCAGGCATGCAATTTCGGCGACAACGTTGCGGTGGCAGTTCAGGTCAGCATAAATTTTCTCAAACCCTCAGTCGAAGGCGACACCTTGACGGCCGAGGCGACGCGGGTTTCAGACGGCAAAACTATAGGACTGTACAACGTTACGGTGCGCAACCAAGATAAGCAGGTGGCGTTTTTCTCGGGGTTAGCCTTCAAAAAGTAGCTGCCCCCGCCGAGCGCTATATAGACGTATAGAAAAACTGTTGCAGCCAACAATATTTTTATGTCAGCCTTGTCCTAGAATCTTATGCTGGGGTGGCCGAATCGCTGAGGCGGTAGCCTGCAGAGCTGCTTTATATGGGTTCAATTCCCATCCCCAGCTCCACGACTGCACACATAGATTTTCGTGATTTTCTACAACAGCATATCCGCAGTGTAACAGTAGATGCTTATCTTTGCCGATTAGAACGCCTAAGCAGAATATGTGATTTAAACAACCCCGAGAAAGTCAAATCAATTATCTGTAATTATCCATCATCGGAAAGCTACAAAGAATTACTTGCTCACGCCTACGAGTACTATGTGAAATTTAACCATTTACAATGGATAAAACCACATTTCGTAAGGCAAGAACTACCAATATTTCTACCATTAGAAAAAGAACTCGATGCGCTTATAGCAAGACCAAGACTTAAGCTTAGCATATTTCTGCAATTTTTGAAAGAGACAGGAGCAGACAGCGGTGAAGCACAAAAGCTAAGATGGATAGATATTGACATCGAAAGAAGCACAGTAGCTATAACTCCGACTAAAAATCATCTTGCTCGAATTCTACCAGCATCCTCAAATTTGATAAATAGAATAAATCAACTTCCTCGTAAGACGGATTATGTATTTAGCATTAATAGTTTAGATGGATTCAGAGCGGGCTATGAAGTTTTAAAGAACAATCTCGCAGTAGAGTTAAACAATCCACGCGTAGCTCAGATAGCTTTTAGAAGTTTCCGACATTGGAAGGCAACTACAGAATACGCAAAGACAAAAGACATTTTATATGTAAAACATTTGCTTGGACATAAACGCTTAGAGAATACGCTTGTGTACACTCACTTAGTTAACTTCGGCTCATCAGACGACTATACATGCAAAGTTGGTCGAACTTTAGAAGAATGTTGCCAATTGGTAGAGCAAGGATTTGAATATGTCACCGAGATGGATGACGTTAAGCTGTTTAGAAAGCGCAAGTAGCATAAATACTTAAAAGCGTAAAACTCAGGCAATGTATCAATAATGCTGACTGATGGTTTCTTTGGAAGCTGTTGAGATTATTTTTGGGTGCCTTGGATGAAGCGTTATCAGAAACAAAAAACTCTTATTTTAAAAGATGACTTCTAAAATGATTGGTGAACACTTTGGATGACGTAAGACGATATGCTGTAATAGCTATAATATTCACCCTTTCCGCATCAATTTTGGGATTCATAGTTTTCCTACCGCCTACCCAAAATCTGCCCAAAGGTCCCATCTCCGTTTATGCAGGCATTCTTGACTTAGTAAATGAAACAGATGTCTATTTTGAACTGCCATCTAACAATATTAGCGTAAGAGTTAACTTTAACATGATTTATCCGAACAATCGCAATAATTCATTCTTTACTTGTATAATGGTTCCTTACACGATTACCGACTATACCGTTTATTCAGTTTTAGACGGTAATACAGGAGTCTTTACACCCATTTTAGGAAGCCATTCCACCTACAATCTTACAAGTGATGGAGTATCAATAGTAAATGCAACGTGGGCTACTAACTCAACTTTCTTTTCGTATTTTTCTCCCTCTGAGACGATTGGGCTTCAAATCGATATGCATATCAAAGAACCTCTTTGCTCAATAGAAGACGCCATAGCTGGAAGCGAGACGTCAACTTACACTTTTTTTGGAGACTCCAGAGGAGTGTTCAGTGACAAAATGGAACCATACATTGGAATGTCTAACGAATTTTCAGTAATGAATTCTCCATTTATTGCTCAAATACAATTACCATCTTCATTCTATTTGTCTGAAAGTCAGCCACAACCAATTGAATACTATATCAAACAAGATAACAAATGGGCTATGTTTACAATGGATTTTTTAAATGGTCGCTACGCGCAGACATTAGTCTGTAATATGAATAATCCAACTTTGGAACCACTGAGAGAATTAATAGTATTCTTTATCGGCATCACTTCAACGCTCTCAATATCATTTGCGTTTGAAGCATGGACGACTAAAAGGAAAGAAGCTGAAAAGAAGAAAGATTTGGAAAGCACTGACCATGAGTAGCATTTATAAAAATCAAACTCGATTGAGCACTAAATCTAAATTTTTGGAAAAGATTGCAACTCATAGCCAACCCGTAACTCTGAACTATTAGACAGTAGCTACTTGATAGATGCTTAGACGTGGGGATATATCACATCCCTGTAGCGCACGTTGGTAAACTCATTGTCTATTAAAAATGACCATCTACTGGAAGAAAAATAGGAGTTGAAGCTAATGTTTCTTTTCAGCTTCGTTTATCCCTGAAAATTTTTTGCTCAGCTCTTCTAACTCAAAGCTAAATCCTGATTGATTATTACGTTGTTCAGCCAAACCATCCACCACGTCCTGTTCTTTAGTTGTCCCAACCAGATAAAAGCTGTTTCAACAGGAATTTGTCAAATAATTCGGCGTTGACAAAGTTCCTTGGTAGAGCGTCAATTAATTTGAGTATCAAGTTACTTCTTATTGCTTACTTAATTGAGGAATTTTTTGCTTGTTAATGTTATAGTAATTAGTCATACCTAACGTTTCATACAATTGGTCTGTCTCTTCTAAAGTTGGAACCCACGTTGCTTCCCCTGTTTCAGCATCAACTCGGAAGTTTGTTGATGGCTTGAATCTTACCAACAGCTTAAGTCTTCTGTCGGGGAAACGTTCTAATTCAAAGGTGGTCAATCTGTTTTCCTTCAATTGCTAACTATTAGCTCTTAGTGTTTGCTTGTTTTAAAGCGTTTATGCATCTTTTGGGTTGCTTTTATTTTTAGGGTGTAATTTTGCGACGTTTCTTGGTAGACAGACATTAATTTAGATGATTAAACGTCACTCCTCTGCTTTTTTTCTATAAGCAAACGCTTGTTTTCAACATCTATTTTTACCTTAACTCGTTCGTTAGCTTTGAAGGGAAAAGCTGAATCTTTCGCAACTTCTCTCGGTATGTGCACATAAAATTTGTGATAGAGCGCGCTGTTTAGAAAGCGCAAGTAGTTTCTGTGTTTACAATACTCTCTTAAGAGCTGATGCAGTATTGCTATTGAGCATTCTTATGATAAAGACGAAAGCTTTCTTGAGCGCATTCTTGATAGTCCTTATGTTAAGCGGCTTAGCTTTTGTGGGCAGTATTCACTTTGGCACAGCTCAAAGCGGTACAAACGTAAGTGGGATAATTACGACTGATACCACATGGACACAGGCAAACAGCCCATACAATCTATCTGGGAATGTTCTTGTTAATTATGGAATTACATTATCTATAACAGCTGGAGCGACAGTTAACCTGAATAATTTTTATATTATGGTCAATGGAACTCTTCAAACAATAGGTATCGATTCAACGCCCGTTTATATAAATAATGGAAACATAACATTTACCCAATTGAGCCATGGATGGGATAACCAGACAGATTCTGGTAGCATGATATTAAATACAGTCATAAACCAAACACCAATTATCAGCAACAACCCACTCAAAGTAGTTAACTCTCATTTAAATTCATCAGTTTCAGTTGGAAACAACTCATATTTTTCAGGCAACGTAGTTTTAGCAGAAGTTTCCTCAGGAACCTCTTCTCAAATTTATAACAACTCCATTATTGCAGGCAATATTAGCAATAAGCAATGGACCCAGATATATTATGATAATGGTGTCGAACTCAATACACCAATCATAGCGCCAATTGCAGTAAATATTGGAGATTCTTCTTTAATTTCTAACAATATCATTAACGGTAGCATCATCGGTAGCTTTCTTCAAATCACAAACAACGTCATTACAGGAGCAATTTATGGCAACTTGGACATAGTGGCAAACAATAGCATAGTTGGTGACATATCCGGTTATTCAATTTCTATTTCCTATAACAATATTTCTGGAGGAATACCAACCTGGGACCCAATGTCTTATGGTATGCGTTCTAATGACCCGACTTCTGCGATTGATGCTTTTGGTAATTCATCACTAATTTCAAATTACATTACAAGCCTAGGTGGTTATGGGATTACAGTTCAAAAAGGCTCCACGACAATTTCTAAAAATACAATACTTGCTACTATCAGAGTAGCTGGCGACTGCACGATTGAGAATAACTCCATTAGCGGTTCGTCAATTCAACTTGGGGAAATTTATTCCACTGGCTGGGGTTCTATTGATTATGGTTCAGGTAATTCTTTAATCAAGAATAACTACATAACAAATAACTCAGAAGTAATTAGTTTCACATCAAGTGGCTCAGCAATTCTTCAAGGCAATACAATTTCTAACGATTTGAACGGAATCACTCTGGCGTCACCAGTAATAATTGAAGAAAACTTGATTGTTAACAACACAAACGGAATAGCAGTATCATCCCAAGCGACCATTACAAACAATACAATAGTCAACTGCTCCAACGGAATTCAGGTCAAAAACAATAATGTAACAATCAACTACAATAATATTCAAAACACCACAAATTATAGTGTCCAACTCCTTGCCATCTCCACTAATATTGATGCCACATATAATTGGTGGGGAACAACAGTCACACAAGCAATAGGTCAAACAATTTATGATTATTACGAAGATTTTAACTTAGGCATAGTTACATTTACCCCATTTTTAACTACACCAAATACTCAAGCACCAACCTACGTTGATGCTTCTGCTGGTGATGGTGGTTTTATCAGTCCAAGTGGAATTATCAGTATAGGCTATGGTGGCAATCAAACTTTCAACATAACAGCGAATACTGGTTATCACATACTTGATGTTGTTGTTAACGGTACTTCTGTTGGTGCAGTTAGCTCTTATATTGTCCAAAACATTCAGGGAACAACTACAATTTCAGCAACCTTCGCACCTAACCCAACTCCTACCCCAAGTCCATCTCCAACTGCAACCCCAACACCATCTCCAAGTCCAACAGCCTCTCCTTCTCCAAGTCCATCTCCAACGCCAACAGTTACCCCTTCACCGAGTCCGTCACCTACCCCAAGTCCAACTCCTACACCAATTTTAATCGGAGAACCAACACCTTCCTCACCAACACCGTCTCCAACGCCTTCAGCAATAACTGTACCTGCCACAACCGATATTGGCTCAACAGTTGAGCTTGCAATCAGCGGAAATGTAACCAGCTCGCAGATGTCAAATCTTCAAATCGCTTCAAACCAGTCCGCCGCCGCAACAACTGTTTCTTTTACTGTTACAGGGCAAAGCGGAACTACAGGCTTTGGCAATATAACCATACCAAAAAGTGCAGTGTCTTATGGAACTGCACCAATAATCTACATTGACAGTCAACCTGCTTCAAATCAAGGCTTTGCTCAAGATGCTAATAACTACTATGTATGGTACACAACAAGTTTCAGCACTCATGAAGTTTCAATTGTGTTCACCGCACAATCTTCAGTCCCAGAGTTTCCATCATCAGTAATTTTGTCGCTGGTCATCATTTTAGCGATTTCTGTTGCAGTTGCACTTACGCTTAGAAAACGAAAGATAGCCGAAAGCTGAGATGTAAGTAAAGAACTTGAGAACTTAGAGATGTGGGACCATCGCTTTTCACCAGCAGAGCTTTGTCAATATGAAAAATCTTGGAAATAGAAATATTTGTTTTTTTAAAACTGCTTAGGAGCTTAAGCTTCAATTTGTGGGAGTTTATAGGTCGAGCCACAGTGATTTGAGTAAATCTGGTTTATTCTTGTATTATTTCATAAGAAGTTGTGATTTCTGCTGTTTTTTTGAGCATAGCTCCAACTGAGCAGTATTTGTCGTATGAGAGTTGAATCGCTTTTTCAACGGCTTCTTTACCTACGTTTTTTCCTTTAATCACATATTTTATTTGGATTTTAGTATAGACTTCGGGCGGTTCATCACGTCTTTCCCCTTCAACTTCAACCCAGTAACCTGAAATGTTCTGACGCTTCTTCTTTAGAATGCTAATAACATCATAGCTTGTGCACCCGGCAAGGCAAGCTAAGAGTGTTTCCATGGGTGAAGGTGCTGTTTCATCTCCTCCATATTTTTTGGGTGCATCAAAGTTGACTGTGAGTCCGTTTGGGTTTTTTGCTTCAAAACGAAAGTTGCCTTTCCACTCAAGAGTCATCTTCTTTTTGTCAGCAGACATACTTTCTATTTCAAATCTGACAGAGAAAAACGTTACTACTTTGATGTGAGTTTAGCATCGATTGCTTTCCATCGAGCTTGGGTTGCTTCTGCTTCTTTAAAATCCTCATTTGTTAAATGTCTCGAGCGATGAACATGACAATTGTAAATATTAATTTGATAGCCATGTCTTGCGAAGACTTCGCAGATTTGCAGATACGTTAAATGCTCAACGTGATATGCTATAACGAAGTAATTTCTAAGCCAGTCTGGACAATTACAGAGTTTGCAATTGCGTTGGTAATTCATTTTTTTCACCTCTATTTGATTTTGTTAAAAAAAGGGGGGCTTAGAGAGATTTGATTGCTCTACCAAGTAACTCCTAAACCTAAACTTCAGCAGATTCTCAGTTTCTCACTTTCTCAGCTAAGGGTAGAGTGAGAAAAGTAAACTTTCTCAAAAAAGAGAAAAGTGAGAAAGAGAAAGTGATAAAGTCAGGTCTCATAGACACCATAGCCCCCTTTGTTTAAACCTTTTTCTTTAACTACTTTAAGCGCTCTATCTGTGGTTGCTTCTGAAATTCCTTTTTTCTTCATTTCATCTACTATTTCTTGTCTTGTTTTTTCGATATCTTTTGTGAATTTTAAGACTTCAGAGAATGCTAATGCTATGGGCGTTGCTTTGGCAACAGTGAAATCTCTGGCGATGATTGGATTGAAAGTGAAGTCAAAAAAGTGCTGTAATCTACCAATTATCCACATCAAGAGTTCTTGATTGGAAGCTCCTGTCAAAATTCTGTAAGCATTGACTTCTCGTGCGATGTCACCTTTCAAGCGGGTGTTTATGAGTTCTTCAGCGCCAATATGGAGAGCTTTTGCTTTGCATTGAATCAAGTCATTGGCTTGCTGTAAAGCGGGTAGCAAAACTTCTTCATAGTCGAGACGATTTATGATTTCATTGCGGTTGTCAAAAAGGCGTTGGTTCGCAGAAGTTAAACTTGTTTTCATTTCTTTGACATTTGAAATGTTCGCGGGGGTGAATGAACCTGTAAAGATGTTTGTGGCAATTATATCTGTTATTTCAATTTGAATAGTGTGGAATCTACTCCAGAAACCTGATTGGTCAAGGTAAGTGTACGTTTTATTATCTAAAGGTCGAGTACCGACAATGAAGCAAGTGTTTGGGATGTAGCTGAGGCTTCTGCCATCAAAGCGTAAACCATCTGTTTTGCCAGCGTACGCATCAATCAATTCTGCAGTCGCGCTGCCGAATTTTAGCAGGTCTCTATTTACTTCATTTCCTTCCAGAATTTCGTTGAAAGTGTTACTCTTGTCTTGTAAGTCTGTGGAACCAAGGAAAGCAGTAAGTTCAGGTAAACTACACATTTCATAACTCCAAAAGAGAGGCGGAACAAGATTGTCGCCTTTTTGAGTTATACTACCAAACATAGTTTCTCGGCTTGCGCTGACTATTTTTCTGTGAGCAAAATCAGTAGGTATACATTCAGTGAAATCTTCAATCAAGGTGTTTTTGTAGTAACTTTTTGACCAGTAGAAATTCAAGTTTACAAAGGCTCTCATTTTGGTGTCTGGGAAAGTTTTGGAGCCTAATTTGCTTGCATAACATAATTCAAGCTCTTCGAAAGCCATTTTGCCGATTTCTCCGTAAAGTTCAAAGCCAATTTGCTTTGCAAGTTCAAGCGGATTCGTGGTTTCTGTTGTTTGTGTCATTTTCTCCCTTCCTTGTTGGAAAATTCTCTTTGATTTCAAGTTTAACAGTGATTGGACATTTCTTGACAAAGATTAGCCGTTTCACTTTTTTTCTTACAATATCTTCTAAATCTCGATAGTCAGCTTCTTCTATTTGAAAGATAAAGCCGACGTTTAGTATTGTTTTATCCATATTTTGTTCTCCTGTTGTTTTTATCTCGCTTCAAAAAACGAGGGTTTGAGGGTTCCTAAATCGTCCTCATATAATCTGTGTTCAATTCGTCTGAGCTTGCATCGATAGCTAACGCTACATTATTTTTTCTTGTCAAAAGCCCCTGCTTCTCGGATTCTAATGTTTGTCCAATGGGTAAAGGTCTGTTCCAGTTGGAACCGTTTTAGGGTCTAACCTTCCGTTAAAGTCAACAATAACTCTCATTGTGACTGTAGTCATGTTGCCGTCTATGTCTTGTTTTTCCACGTATATACTTGGGATGAACCCGTTTTCGTATAGAATTTGTCCGATTAATTGTCTAAAGTCTTCACTTTTCATGTTGCTAATTGGTGTTCCTTTTCTGTCTTCAGGTGTCATATTTGCATATTTGTTTCTTTCTGGTTCTTTCTTTTTGTTTGTTTTTTTCTTGTTCATTTTTTCACCTCTTACATTTCTCAATTGTCATTTCAATCGAATCGAGTTGGAAACATGCGGAGTCAAGACTAATAGTGATTTGATTACCATCAAGTTTAGTCGCCCTCGTTTACATGTGTCCATTCGTTCTTGAACGGGCAATGTTATCGAACACTCATTTTGAGGGATATAAACTTTCGAGGGAAAGGATTATACGTAGTTTTCACGTATAACGCTGAAAATAACAATTCTTTTTTGCGTAATGGTGCTTTGTATTTCAAAAATTTAGGCAATGCCCTGCGTGAATACATTTTTCAGTTCGCGTAAAAAAAACAATTTTTTCGCTTTTATGGTCTAAAGAAGATTTTTACTATTTTGAGGCGCGTGCTTCTCTGCTATGTGCGTTGTTGAACGTTTATTTTATGAAATCGGATTAATTATTACTCTAAAGAAAAAAATAGCCAAAAATAGCTAATAAATATTGAATTTGACTAAGAATTAGCCTTATTTTGACCTGTTTATAAGTCAGCTTGAACCCTATAGTTATTGGAGTTGAGAAGTTGAAAAAGTTAATTTTTGGAATTTTATTAGTTTTTGTTTTATGCAGTACATTAGTTTTTTCGGGTTTTGTTGAAGCGCGTGTAAAGAACAAGACTTGGGTCGTAAACTTAAATGGAACTGGAGATTTTACAACGATTCAAGCAGCACTAAACGCAGCTAATTCTGGAGACAAAATAACTGTCATGAATGGAGTTTACTATGAACATCTTGTGATTAGCAAGACTGTAACTTTGAAAGGTGAAAACAAACTCTTAACAATCATAGATGGCGGCGGGGTTGCCCCAGCAAGCACTATTGTTATTGAAGCTAACAATGTTGTGATAAAAGGGTTTACAATTCAAAACGCAATGAGTGGCGGAAGGGCAATTTGGGAAGATGGCTTCAATGGTGCAACAATCAGCAACAACATCATCACAAACAATGGCGATGGCATTCGCATTCTATATTCTCATGGAAACACAATAAGCAACAATGTACTCAAAAACAATCCGTATACTGCACTGGGTTTTGATGCCTCTTATAGTAATACCGTTACAGGTAACACGATTTCAAACAACTACATTGGTGTCGGAGCAGGCATTCCTTCATACAATAATGTTTTCTCAGGAAACGTCATCACTCAAAACAGCTATGGCTTCTTATTAGCGATGTATAACAGCAAGTTTTTCCACAATAACATAATTGGCAACGGCGTTCAAGCAGCCTTCTATGGAGTTTATGTTAACACTTGGAATAATGGCTACCCTTCAGGCGGCAACTATTGGAGCAACTATGCAGGAGTAGACAACTATCGTGGAGCAACCCAAAACAAAAGAGGGTCTGACGGAATAGGCGACACACCATACGTTATTGATGCTCAAAACAAAGATAGCTTTCCGCTTATGACGCCTCTTAAGCTGTCGTGATTTTTTCAGACAGCTACTTTCTTTTTTTAAGTTAAGTAACTAATAAATTAACATCTCAAGACATTAAGAAGCCTTTTAAGCCCAAAAATGCGCTTACATCTACCAACTGAGCTTGAAACAAAGTTTCTAAACTAAAAATAGTTTTGCTTAGCTATTTGGATTAGATTACATACTAACTAAAAAAGCACAAGATTAGATAAAAAGAGCATTTTCTGGTTTCGTTGCTTGATTTCATCGGTGAAGTTCATAAAAATACCGTGCTTTAAGATAACATACCTCTTATAAGTTTGAATACTGTCCATAGAAATTATGAAACAAAATAATTATATGGGTTCAATTCCCATCCCCAGCTCCAATTTACACGGATTTTTTACTGTTGCTTAAATAACCAAACAAAAATTGTATGCACCCATAAATATATAGCTAAATGACCAGCAAATTCATATTTTAATAGACAAAAGTTTATTTGACATAACACGCGCATACTCACCCATGACTGAAAACAACAAAAAGGGGTTCGACAAGAGATCGATTCTCATCATATTCATCACAGTCGAAATCTTACTCTACATTCTAACATACTACCGCGTAATCAGCTACCCCATAGAAGTCATTGGAAGCGTTGCCGTAATTATTCTGGTACTCGGACTTTATTTCCCCGCGAGAAAAAAAGCAAAGCCCCAAGCAGCAGCTAAGCCAAACCGTAAACAGAACACATCTAAAAATTGACAAACAAAAAAGCAACACTTTTTCTCCGGGGAAATTTCTTTTCAAAGAAAACAATCCTATCGGTTCAAACTAACATCAATCCATGATTTAAAGCCGCCAAGCCTAAGACGGTTAGTCAAGAAAACTTGACAAAAGTTAGTCAATAAACTTTTACGAATAGCCTTTTATCGCTTATAGGTTCTTAATATTTAAATATGAGCAGTATCGGCAAGGGTTTCGCATTAATTCTGATTCTAATAATGGCTATTTCATGTGTAAGTTTGTTTATGACTAAACCTGCACTTGCTCAGTCAATACCTAAACCGTCTGTTCCAACGTTTACCACAAAGTTTGTGAATGCTTCCTATAATGTAACGACAACAAACTCTTATACTGGAAAAAGCGAAACTCAGCAAATAAGCAATGACTCAGTTGAGATTACAATTAAGAATCAACAACTTGATTACTCAATTAATGGATTGTCATATCAAATATACTTTGATGTCAGAGCCAAACCACACTTTGCAGACAACTGGACAGAACTTTACCCATTAGAAAACCTAACCAGTTCTCACAATAATGTTGCTTTTTCCTATGCCCAGTATATTGACGATTCGTTACCTCAGTCAATTTCAAGTTATACTATTAGCACTCTCCCTGTATTGTCAACAGACATTTATGGAGCATCAGCATCAAGCTATGAAATTCAAACCTTCTACTCTGGAAATGAAAATCGAAATAGTGGATATGCATCATTTCTAACTGCCATTCCATACGGTGGTCAGGTTGATTTTCAAGTAGAAGCTTTCATTGGGCACAACTCTACATACTGGTATATCCAACATCCACTTTTCCCTACTTACGGTGGCTTATATGAGCCTGCCATTGCCTATGATTCATCAAGTGGTTGGAGTAGCACACAAACCATAACCATCGGTGAAAATTCTACCTCTTCATCTCCTACTCCAAACTCTACCTCAACACCAACCGTTCCAGA
>Ga0114951_10000561_pt1 | contig 50082 bp, 33 predicted proteins | sample AM7aDNAmetaG_FD_88677 | JGI IMG/M metagenome (GOLD analysis project Ga0114951, IMG submission 88677) | Freshwater microbial communities from Finland to study Microbial Dark Matter (Phase II) - AM7a DNA metaG | ecosystem: Environmental > Aquatic > Freshwater > Lake | place: Finland: Lake Alinen...
CGGCAGGCCACCTCTTTTTGTTTTACAGTCAGCTCTGATGCCTGCAGTTCACCCTTGTTAAACGATGACAATTTCAGCGGTACCGTGATGCCTGCATTATAGGCATAATGTGCCGGAGAAGGAGCAATATCATTAGTGGCAATGGTATTGTAGACCAACCCTGTTTGTATGCCCAGCTCCATCGCCCGGCTTGATTTCACCACCTGCATCATTTTCTCGGAAATCGTGCGCGACTGGATAGCGGCCTGCAGGTCGTACCTGTTTTGCCTGGCCTGATCGATGAGCACCGCAGAAGTGAAATCCCGTATCGGGTATTCCAGCGACCCATTGGGCTGATACGACGTATCGGAACCATTCAGGCCCCTGAACCTGGCCATCTGCACCAGCGCCACCTGCCAGTCGGATCGTGCCTTGATAACCTCATTCTTTTGTATCCTCGCCTCAATGGCCGTTTGCCGTGCATCCGTTTCCATGATGGTTCCCATGCGGAACCGTATGCTGTCGGCCCGCGCCAGCTCAAGCATCCGCTTATAATTGTCCTCCTGAACTTCGAGGAGGAGTTTCTCTTTTAAACCGGTGTAATACACCAGCGCAGCCTCCGCCCTCAGGTTTTGAAAGTAGTTCTGCAAAACCAATCCGGATAAGTCACGCTCCGATTGAGCCAGTCCGATGCGCGCCGACCTTACATTGCCAAGATTCAGCGAATAGCTCAGGCCGGCATCATAACCCCTGCCTAATTGCGTCCGGTGGTCCTGATTATCGGAATACCCAAGTGCAATTTCAGGATTATTAAATACTCTCGCCGCCTTAAGGGTCGCCTCGGCAATATCAACATTGAACTTTTCGGCGATATATCCCAGGTTTCCCCGGGCCACCTCTTTCAGATAGTCCTGTATGGCTAACGGTTTTACAATCATCGGGTTGCCGTCCTGGGCAAAACTGCGGCCGCCGCAAATCATTAACAGCAAAACAACGTAGAGGATTTTTATAGGTTTAGCTATTTGAATTTTCATCGTTTTCAGGTTTATCATATTTTTTCTCAAGCATATAATACAACGCCGGCAAGGCATACAACGTGATCAGCGTTCCAAAGGCCAGGCCATACACGATCACCGTAGCCAGCGGCCGCTGAACGTCGGATCCGATATTGGTCGACAGCGACGCCGGCACCAGTCCGATGATCGCCACGGTTGCCGTAATCAGAACTGGCCGGAAACACTGAATCGTTCCCTGTATAACCGATTCCATGAGTTCCATTCCCTTCTTCCTGAGCTGGTTGATTCGTGTGATCATCACCACGCCATTCTGGATAAACACTCCAAACAAGGCAATAAATCCAACCGCTGAGGACACATTGAAAGTCATCCCGGTAATGTTGAGAGCAAGCATTCCGCCAAAGAGCGAGAGGGGCAGGAGACTGATCAGGAACCCGGCCTGTCTGAATATGCCAAACGTACCAAATAGCAGCAGGAACATCAGGGCCAGTGCAAGAGGGACAATAACTGCCAACCGGGCATAAGCCCTTTTCTGGCTGTCGAATTGCCCGCCCCAGTGAATCCTGAACTGGCTATGGTCGTATTTCACCCCATCCTGGATTTTCCGGCGCGCCTCATCGAGAAAAGAGGTCATATCGCGGCCCCGGAGGTTTACCCGAACGGTCAGAAACCGGTGGTTACTTTCCCTGTTAATAATGCTGGGACCCAGTGTGGTCTTGATTTCGGCAATCTGCGACAACGGTATTTTTGCGCCCGTTCCTGAAGTAAGCATCAGGGCTCCAATGGCTTCAGGGGTATTCCGATGGACATCGTTATACCGGCAGATAACATCGTAAACCTTGTTCCCGATAAATATCTGGGAGATGGCCTTTCCGCCGATGGCGACCTCAATCAGTTCTGCCACATCCGAAACATTCAATCCATACTGGGCAATCTTATCTCGGTCGGCTTGTATCTGCAGCTGCGGCATCGGTGGCTCCTGCTCGATATTCACATCGGCAGCTCCCGGTATCGGACGGATAATCGTGGCAATTTCACCAGCTATCCTGCGGGCCTCCCCAAGATCCTCGCCATAGAGTTTTATAGCCAGATCGCTGTGTGAGCCGGCTATCTGATCCATGACCATATCGATGATGGGCTGCGAAAATCCTATCTGATAACCCGGCAAACCCGCCATGTCCTTCGCGATTTCATCGATCAGGTCCTTTTTCTTTTTGCCTCGCGGCCACTCCTTGTATGGCGTTAACCCCACCGAGCATTCGATATGCGAGGTCGAAAACGGATCCACGCCCTCATCGTCGCGCCCAACCTGAATCATCGCGTAAGTGACTTCCTTATATTTCATGATCCGGTTACGCAGGGTATCCGCCATTACTTTTGATTTTTCCAGGGCTATTCCCGGCGGCAGCTGAACCTGCAGCCACAACGATCCTTCATCCAGCGCCGGAAGAAAATCCTTCCCAACAGTGATGCTTAAAATGACGGTGGTAACGAGAATCAGAATCAGCGGTATAAATACCTGCTTGGGCTTGAGCATGATCTTTTTTATCCGGCTCAGATATTGTTCCGAAAGATGATGTAACCACTTGTTATGATAAATCTTGCGGGGTTTATGGTAAATTTCGAATGCCAGTCCAGGGATCAGCAGCAGCGCCACCATCATGGCTCCGATCAGCGCATAGCCAATCGTGAAAGCCATCGGGGTAAACATTTTCTTTTCGATCCTTTCAAAGGCAAACAATGGCAGATAGGCCATAATGATGATCAGCATCGAGAAAAAAATCGGCTTGGCAACCGCCACGCTGCGCTTAGTAATATCATCGATCATCAGCGATTCGCCAGGATGGTCCTCGCGCTTTTTCAGGATCGTTTCGAGCATGATGATCGATCCCTCCACGATAATCCCGAAATCAATGGCACCCAGTGACAGCAGGTTGGCCGGGATCCCTGTGAGGTTCATCAGGATAAACGCAAACAGCAGAGCCAGTGGAATGGTAATGGCCACCAGCAGCGCCCCGCGCCAGTTGCCCAGAAAAACGATCAGGACCGCCAGCACCAGAAACACGCCAAACAGCAGCGTGTGGGAAACGGTATGCAAAGTGGCGCCCACCAGGTTGCGCCTATCCATAAATACGTGTATATGAACCCCTTCCGGAAGCGTTTCATTGTTCAGCTCATCGATAGCGGCACTCACTCCATCAAGCACCACCGACGGATTCTGGTATCGCAAAAGCTGCACGCTCCCCTCCACGCCATCCGAAAAATTGGTTTGGCGGTCAGTATAGCTTAGGATTCCCTTGCGCTCCAGGTTCCCATATTTCAGTTCTCCCAGGTCGTTCAGGTATACCGGAAAACCATTTTGCGTTTTCACCACTACCTTGCCCAGATCCTCCAGATTCTTCATCAGGCCAATGCCCCTGACCACATAGGAAAGATCGCCGCGGGTAATGACACTCCCTCCCGCATTTGCACTGTTTTTCTCGATCTGCCCGATAACATCGCTCAATGAAAGCTGATATTTATCGAGCTTGCGCGGATCGATCTCAATCTGGAACTGAGTGGTGATTCCGCCGAAATTACTCACCTCGGCTACCCCGGTGATCTGCTTGAGCCGGGGGATGATCACCCATTTCTGAAGATCGGTAAGCTCGCGGAGGGTATGATTTTTACTCTCCAAAACGTATCGGCAAACTTCACCCGTTGGAGAGGTGAGCGGGTTGAGTTCCGGTTTTGCATCAAACGGCAGCCCGATCCCCTCAATCCGTTCCTTGGTTCGCTGACGTGCCCAGTAATCATCGATGCCATCATCAAAAACCAGCAATATCGTGGATACGCCAAACATATTTTTGCTGCGCATCGTATGCAGACCAGGTAACCCGTTCAGTTGCCGTTCAATCGGTATAGTTATCTGCTGCTCAATCTCTTCCGATGCCAGTCCCGGCACCTGGGTAACCACCTGAACCGTAACGTCGGCAATGTCAGGATAGGCATCAACCGGCAGGCGGGTCCAGGAATATACACCAAAGGCCGCGATCAGCACAAAGCAGGCAGCTATTAACAGGCGCCTGCGGATAAGCACTTCTATAAATTTTTCCATCAGTGTAAGGGTTTAGTGTAGATAAATGCAACCTTCGCTGATGACTGTATCGCCTGCAGCTATCCCATCGAGAATGATCACCTTGCCATCACCGGCCGAAGTAACATTGACCGCTGTTTTGACGAACTTTTCGTTACCGGTCCGTTTGTATACATAGGCATGATCCTCCTCCTGAACCAGCGCCGTGGCAGGCAGCACAAGCCCCTCCTGATGCGAATTAAGAAAGGTAACCATGGTAAATGTCCCCGGCTTGAGATACTGTTCTGCGTTGTCGCATTCAATGATTACCTCGAGCGACCGTGTTTTCTCATCCAATATTTTCCCGATATAGCTTACAAAGCCGGAAAAAGCCTGCTTGGGATAGGCATCGATGGTAATTTTCGCTTCATCCTGGTTTTGAATCAGGCCCATCTTGCTCTCTTTCACCTGGGCAATCACCCACACTTTTTTCAGATCGGCAATACACACCATCGGGTCAGAATTTGCATTCAGATATTGTCCTACCCGGATTGAATTCTTAACCACTTCGCCCTTGATCGGTGAGGTCACCACCATGGGCTTTCCAACCTCCGTTTTCTCGGCATTCACATTATATATCGCCAGGGTAGCGATCAGGTTTTCGACCTGCCCCTTCGAAATTTCGAAATTCAGACGAGCCTCGTCGAGCTCCTTTTGCACCCCAACGCCGTGATCTACGAGATCCTGCTGACGGTGTAAATTCATCTCGGCAACCTGTTTCGTTTGTTTTGCCTGCAGATAAGATTTTACGGTTTCAAAAAATGCCGGCGAATGAATCGAAAAAAGCGGAGAACCAGCTTTCACGGTCTGACCGGCTTTGACAAATGATTCCACTATCCGGCCTTCAAACGGAACTGCTACGTCGGCGATACATTCCGGAATCGCTCTTACCGTACCAGTAGTGGAATAAGGTACCATAACGCTTTCCGGTTGAAGCGTGAGTTGCTTGATTTTACGGCCTACTGCTGAACGGCCGGGAATAATAACTGTGTCACCGGATATGGTAATTTCCGGAGTTTCGGAAGTGTCTTTTTTGGTTTGATCAGGCTTGCAGGCTACTAATATAACTACGCAAGCCGGAATGATAAATAGGTTTTTCATCCTGTTCGATTTGAATTTTAAATAGGAGATCCGTTCAACTTTGGCGGAACGCGATCTGGCAAACTGAGAAAAATGGGATTAAGCGAACAGGATGGCGGGGGGCGCCCGAAGCTGGATGATAGGCTCCTGCGAATGATTGCCTCTTAAGGTGGCCAGTACCGCATAATAGTGGTTACGGGAGACCTTCAGCGCAAACTGAAAAAATACAACTGCCGCGGCAACAGTGAGAAATAATGATAATTGCTGAATTGTGATCAGCGCGGAATCGGAATGTGTATGACCGGGATGGCTGGCAGTGGTAACACCTCCCCTGTAAAAGTGCGAATGGGTGATCACCAGGTTGCCCACTATATGCGAATGCGGAAAGAAGGTGATGTTCACATAATACAGTGAAAACAGCACCAGCAATAAGGTGGACAGATATTTCCGGTATCGCACAGCTAAAATCATCGGGCAAATATGCAGTTTTTTTACTAATGAATAAACAATCAGTAATATATGATTGTACTATTTACAATAAAACAACAATACAATCTAAAAGATTATGAAAACTCGTTCGATTTTACTGGTTTTGGCCCTGGGTCTGATTTTGTTCAGCAGCTGTTCGAAAATCAATGACGCCCTCACCGTTAAGGTACCTGTTGATTTCACCAACGACCTGCAGGTCAAAAGCAGTACACCCGGTCTTAAATCTTCTTCTGGTGATTATGCATTTGGTGGCACTTCGACTTTTAACCCTTCCACTGATCCAACCGTGATCAAGTATAAAGCGAAAATTAAAAACATCACAGCCAGTGGGATTTCCTATACTCCCAGTGGACTTCCAGGAGATGTAACCATTACCGAATCCTCGTTAATGATTGGAAATCGGACTATTGAAAACCCGAACGGCAAAATGGTTGTATGGAACCTCAATTCATTAACTCTTAAAAATGGAGTTCTGGTTGATTTACCCATTCCCGATGAAGGAACATTTGCAGATATTTCGACCATTCTGGACGGAGACGGGACGGTTTCTGTCACGTGGATAGGTACCCAAAGTTCCGCGATTGATCCCTATCACTTTGATGTGACTATACATGCGGATGTTACTGCCTACCTTTTAAAGCAATAGGTTGGTAACATGGAGGTGTTTGCCCGAAAAAGGCTCCACCTCTCCAACCACCACGGAACTCAAATATCCGGCGGCAGTCAGGTCTTGAAGCATTGCTGTTACTTGTTGGCGATCGCAGCAGATCAGCAAGCCGCCGGATGTCTGGGCATCCATCACCAGCATTTTTCGTTCATAGTCCAGTTCGTCGTTGAAAGTGGCATCGGTCTCCACAAATTCCAGGTTCCGAAAGCAGGCTCCCGGAATGCAACCCAGATTCAGCAATTCCATTGTGCCCTCAAAGGTTGGCACCTGATCGGCATAAATTTTTATCGTCATTCCTGATGCACTGCCCATTTTCAGGGCATGTCCGGCCAGTCCGAATCCGGTGATATCTGTCGCGCAGTTCACCCCGTATTTTCGCATAACCTCAGCACCCCCTTTATTGAGCTGCTTCATGCTGGTGAGAACAGCCTGATAAGGTTCTTGTTCAACCTCTCCGATTCGTTTTCCCGCCATGATTATGCCTGCGCCGATTGGCTTCGTCAGAATCAGCAAATCCCCTGCTTTTGCCCCGGCATTCGTGGCGATCCGATCAGGATGAATGGTTCCGGTGACAGCCAGACCGTATTTGGGCACTTCATCAACAATGGTATGTCCGCCCAGCATTACTCCACCCGCTTCCTTTACCTTTTCAATGCCTCCACGCAGAATTTCCCGGAGGATCTCCAGTGGAACATTGGCCGGAAAGGCAACAATATTCAGGGCACTCATCACCTCACCCCCCATGGCGTACACATCGCTCAGCGCATTGGCGGCAGCTATCTGGCCAAAATCAAAAGGATCGGAACATACCGGGGAAAAGAAATCGGTGGTCTGAATAAGGGCCAGCTCATCACTGATACGGTAAACCCCTGCATCATCATGCGTATCAATGCCCACCAAAATATTCTCATCCGGGGTGGTTGGCAAACCAGTCAGTACCCGGCTCAGCTCAGCGGCGGGCAGCTTGGCCGAACATCCGCCGTATTCCACCGTGCTTAACAGATCAAACGTTTCCATCATCAATCAGGGATAAAGAACCTTTGAAGCTTTCGACATCAGGTTCATGATCTCATACATATTCGATATGATCCCGACCGCAAGTTCCTCCTGTTTCCCGAAAAAATCGAGACAGGTACCGCAAACCAGAATTTTAACGCCTGATTCTTCCAGCTTTTTCAATGGCTCCAGAACAGGAGAATCCTTCAGCGTATAGAAAATGCTGCTGTTCAGGAAAACCAGCGTTCCGGGCTTTTGATCAATATCAGGCAAGGTATTTATAAACAGTTGCATCAGTCGCGGTCCCAGTTCATCAGAATCTCCCTTAATGTTTTTCTGAAAACTGACCAGATAATCTGAAGCTTCCACCGGGGCAATTTCACAATACTCCTCGGTCCGGGTCTGCTCGGTAATCGCTCCTGTCTTGCTCACGGTAAGCCGGTACAATTCACCCTGCTTCACTGTGCTCACTTTCATCTGGTGCTCCTCCAGAAAACGGCTCACATTTTTAACTGAAATATCATTATCAATCAGTATTTCCAGCGTTTCGTCCTGATCAATTTCCAGCAATGCCCTCTTGGTCATGATCAGTGGCATCGGGCATTTCAGCCCCTTTGCATCAACGGTTTTCATCGGCTATGGCTAATAAATTAAGGGAGGCAAAGGTAGGCAACTATACGGTAACCCGGTTAATCAGGTAAACGCCGAGCAGTATGATTCCCATGCAGGCGATTTGCAGCAGGGAAATATGCTCACCGTCGAGCATCCCCCAGCTGATGGCAAAAATGGGTATGATATAGGAAACTGAGGTGGCAAATACAGCGGTCGTATATCGTATCAGGCTATTCTGCATCAGCATGCTTAAGGCAGTGCCCACGATGCCCAGCGTGGCCAGGGCCGCAAAATGCCAGGGCCAGCCGGAATGTTCAAATACCGGATGGAAATCAGTGGTTAGTAAGAAAATCACTGCCGGAAGCCAGAGGAACATGAATGAAAGTGAAGTGATCTGAGCACCCGTCAGGTGCGTCAGCCTGGTTTTGACAACATTCACATTGAAGCCATAAATGAGTGTAGCCAAAACGATAAACAAGGCATATGGATTGATGTTTCCCAGTGATACCCCTTCACCGAGCGAGATCAGCCAAACCGCTCCCGACAGTCCCAGCAGGAGACCAAGGATTTGCATCCATCCGGTTTTGGCCTTGAAAAAAAGTATCCCGACCAACATAGTAAACACCGGGGTGAGTGAATTGAGCATGCCAGCCAGGGAACTTTCGATACGGGTTTGAGCCAGAGTGAAAAGGAAAGCCGGAATGAAGCTTCCGCAAAACCCTGCAATGAGCAATCCAGGCACATCCTTCTTTTTCAGAAACTTAAGGTTTTTTATCGATATTGGCATCAGCACGCTGGAAGCCAGCACAATCCTTACCGCCGCCGCCTGATTGTGCGAGAAACTTTTTAAACCGGTTTTCATCAGGATATAGGAACTTCCCCAGATAAAGGCCAGGAGAAATAAGATGAAAAACTGAAACCTGCGCTTCTTCCAGATCATTTGTTTTGAATATTATCGATAGCAGTCACATCCAGATATTCCTCATCCTGACTGTTGTAAATGCCATCCAAAATGAGCGAGCTTTCCGGATTCGCTGAAAGCAGCAATTTAAGGGTTTTTAAATCGGACCAACCTGTTATAGGGTTGTTGACGTTCCAGAGGCTTCCGTATAGATCCCTTTCAGGTGCAGCAACGAACAGCATCCTGTATTTCAACCCTTTCAGTATGGCGAGATCCTTACTCACCTGGTCGGGATTGCTTAAAATAATTGCTGCCGACGGGGCGACAAACAGGTTGGGCTCACCGACAGATTTTGCCAGCGCTGCTGATTTTTCCAGATTCATGGAGTTCCTGCCGGTGGTCATTTTAAGGTTAACATTGATGTTCAGCTTAGCTGCATACCGACAAAGATCCCTGAGGGTTTGATTCATGGATTCACTGAATTGCTCGCCAGTGAAATTATTTTCTATGCCGCGATGGGTGGTTAAAACCAAATCGCTAACACTCAGCAGGGCCATTTTATCAATTACCGATCTGATGATCTCCATACTCCGGTCATACTCCAGCGTATCGTTTTTCACCAGCCGCAGATCAGGAAAAAGGTTCAATCCGGATGAAAAATCCACCGCTATCTTTAAGCCCTGCCGCTTGATCCATCCTGCTTCAATGGCCAGAGTCGAGTCGTCCTTTTGCTGCAGATATTTCCAGTCGATGAGTACCCTGTCGAAATGTTGGGAAAAAGTAGGACGTAGCAGGATCTCCTCTTTCACCGATGAAATATTCCTGAGGGTTAACCCCTGGTTCACCGGATTGGGCTCTGGACGGATATAAGGCATATCCTCGATATCTTTCTCTTCCATTTTGATATTGAAGATCCGGATATCACCGCCAGCTATCGTTTTACCCGTATTCCTTCCGGCCACAGTTGATACACTTTTTGGCTGAAATCCGATAGCTTTCTGTTCTGAACAATCCAGGGGCAGTTCGGTAATTCTCAGAATTTTGCCAGCTTTTGAGGTGATCTGAAAAGGTTTCTCAAGCCAGGAATTATTCGTTAGGGAAACGGTAAATTCACCTACTCCCTTTCGGTCGGTTATTACACTCAGATCGGCCCCGGCTTCAAATATTTTGACCGTGCTGAATATATCATCGAGAATGAATCTTACATGGTTCAGTAGAGGAAACGGGGTTTTTAGTGCGACGTCAACAGTGGATTTAGGCAGGCCAACAGGGTTTTGGCCCAGTCCGAAAGGCGATGCAAAAACAGTAATTTTTCCTTGTCCCACCCCCAGTTCAACCACCAGTGGCCTGTTACCGGAGGATGCCAGAGTTCTTGTACCTGCCGGCAAAACGAGTTCCTTCACCTGAAAAGCAGAAGATTCTTTCAAATCGGTACCATTAACTTTTACTAATGAATTGACCTCCACATTGAAGCCACCTTTGCCAGCAATTAATCCCGACAATCCACCGGGCAAACTTTCGAGGCTGCCGGCGGTGATAACCAGATGACCTCCCGATTTCATATAATTTTCGAGTTTGTCCCTGATCTCCATCCCCCCTTTCAACTGACCGCCAATCACCAGAACCGGATATTGTTTCAGCAGCCAGAGAGGGCAATCGCTTAAAATGCAATCCACAACATCGCCATACGGAGTGGGAACAACAAATCCGGTTTCATCATGGAAATAGGAAGCATCCTGATAACCCGGATAAAACAGTTCCAGAATATTATCGGTCAGGTAATCCCCCTGATCATAGGGAAGGTTGCCCCAAACCCGATAAATATTTCCTGAATACAGGTGCCTTGGGAATGACCATCCCGAAAAGAAATCAGCCATCACAGCCACCGGAGTATAAAGGCTTCCGGGATCGCCGTTCTTTTTCACCCATTGAACCGCGGATTGCTGAATCTTTCCTATCGGACTCAGCTCTTCCTTTTTATTGAGGAATGATGATTCAAAACCCACTGCCACGCAATCATACATGATCTGACTGTACATCAGCCGTTTTAATAAACTCAGACTGGTTCCTTCCTTTTCGCCTCCGTTATCCGCCGTATTTCCGACATAATTTTTATATCCCCACCGGTTCCATACCGACGCATTCCCAAACCAGGGAACACCGTATTGTTTGCCGGCCCCCCGGATAAACGAATAATAGACCTGATCATTGGGAAGTCCCTGGGCAGTCTCGGCCCCGATCATCGTGTATACCCCTTCTTTCAGAAAATAATGTCCGAAATTCAATGAAACCAGCGTCGCCATTTTGTTGCCGAGCCTGTCGGTCAATCCCTGAAAATGGTTCTGAAAATTCAGATATTGCTTTTCACGGCTCCCGCCCACCGGAACCATCTGTCCGGCAAATCCTCCAACATAACGGCCATCCTGTTCACCATTATCCATCCCCAGCCAGTGGTCGCCCAGTTCACGCTCAAAGATGCCAAGTGTTTTTTTGGGTACCGCAAATTGCTGCCAGTAACCACCCGGACCTGAACCCGGCACGTATCCCCAGATATCAAAAAGATAAAGATTCCTTCTTTTCAGTTCCTGTGTTATTTCGGCAACATCTTTCCGGAAAACCAGGGGCCACGAGGGCCATATGATATCACCGAGGCCATATTTTATGGTATACTGGTCGAGCTGTTTTACATAATTATCATCCAGGCTGCGCAAGGCCATAAACTGGATCTTGTTTCCAAAAGTTGCGGCATCCGGAGGTTTTACCGATCGGCGGCTATCATCGGGATGCTCGCGCGGATTCATCGGATGGTTGTAAATCCTGATTTTATTTTCGGCGGTCTGAGCTACCGAAAAACTCAGTAAACAGTTTATGCCCAGCAAAATGCCGAGTGCCATTACTTTTTGAAGATTTGATTTCATTTGACAGTATCTCTGGTTTACTAGTCGAATAACATTCTAAAACTAATCATTACTTTAACTTCGTAAGGTCAAAATCAAACTGATATAAGATGAGAAAAAGGACAACGCTTTTAATTACCCTGGGATTTATATTCATTACAGGGGTTCAGATATCCTGTCGTCGCGATGATCCGGCCGATAAGTATGGTGAACAAACAGCAGCCCTTGTGAGCATTGTTAATAGCAATCCAAATATTAAATCTATGCTGATCAAGTCGATAGACCAGGCAAAGATTATCAATCCGGATAAAATTACCAATCCGGCGCAAACGCTTGACGAATATTATGAGTTTGTTACCTGGGCCGAGACAGCCATGCCCTTTAGTATTATTCCAACACCGAAATACTCTTCATTGTACGATAAAATAGATCAGAGTTTAGACTATTTCTACTTTATCAATGACCAGCCACTTACCGAGTTGGAAGGCCAGGGATTTTACAATAATTCCCTTCAATATGTAAAACCTTATAGCGATTGGCTGATCAGTTTCAATAAAGCCTGGGGCTTATATCTGGATAAACCCGAGTCGTGGAAAGAGGAGTATTATCAAATGGCCCTGGCTGACAATAAATTCGGGTTAAGTAGCGGTTGGTATGAGGATCCTTCGAAATGGAAATCATTCAATCAGTTTTTTGCCAGATATCTTAAGTCTCCGGATATGCGCCCGATTGATTCTCCTGATGATTCTCGTGTGGTAACATCACCGGCAGATGCAAAGCCGCAGGGAGTATGGCAGATAGATTCCACTTCGCATATTGTATTAAAGGAGGGGGTGCCAATTAAATCCGGAACACTAACCTCGATTGTAAAATTAATCGGGGAAGACAGCAATTACAAAAATGCATTTGCTGATGGAATAATGACTCACACCTTTCTTGATGTTCAGGATTATCACCGGTACCATTTTCCGGTAAGCGGAGTAATAAAGGAAGTCCGGAACATTGCCGATGAAGAGGCTGTCGGGGGAATTCTTACCTGGGATAAAACCATTGAAAGATATATGTTTGATGCCACCGTTCCTGGCTGGCAGGCGATTGAAACCAGGGGGTGTGTAATTATCGATACGGAGGAATTTGGTTTGGTAGCCATCCTTCCCCTTGGTATGTCGCAGATATGCTCGGTGAATTTTGAGAAGAATGTTCAGGTAGGTACGAGAGTAAAAAAGGGAGATATGTTAGGTTGTTTTTTGTTTGGAGGATCCGATATTGTAATGATTTTTCAGAAAAAAGCGGGATTTGCATTGCAGGCAGCTACGGAAGACAATAACCCACAATCCTATAAACATATACTTATGGGAGAAAAATACGGCGCAATGACCGGATCGGGTGCTTCATTTTAATTACAGGCTGAATGAACAGAATCAAATCCAGGATCTCGCATAAGTTTCAGCAGTATCAGCTGGAATCGCAAACTCAGCCTTTGCAAAATGCGCCTGTTCTGACTAAAATACTGGCCTTCGCCTATCAGTTAATCGGCCGGAAAATAATAGCCCGGTCACTCGTGAGTTCCAGTCAGTGTAACGGGTGTAATATTTGCGTGGAATTATGCCCAAACAAAGCCATCACCGTGATGAAGAATAATCCCCGCAGAAACAGGCATTGCAAAGGATGTTTACGGTGTGTTTACTCTTGCCCGGCGAGAGTTTTTGAGTTGCCGGTGATCAGTCTGATTGGGGCAATTATATTGCTTTTTCTACCCTATGATGATTGGATAATTAAACTTTTTTCAATCAATTTCATTCCCGATATTAAGATCGTAAAATCCATAATATCACTTCTAATATGGGGAATCGGCTATGCTCCTGCGGTATTTATATTTGAGAAATTAGTCTATTTTTTCAGCACGTTCCAAATATTTAAGAAATTCGGAGAAAAACCGCTGATAAAAAAAATGCGCGATAGAATCCATCCGGCGTATATATTTCCACCGATAATTAATATGAAGTGAACCCTATCAAATCTTTACTTACATGAATAAATCTATCCTGACTATTTTTGGGGTCCTGATCACAAGCTTTTCAGTGACCTTTTCCCAATCCGGGGAAATGAACTACCCGCTTAAAAATGAGGTAAAATGGTTCACCGACGCGCGGTTTGGTATGTTCATTCATTGGACCCCACTCGGTGCCATTGATCAGGAAATTGGCTGGAGCTGGGGAGGTGAGGTACCGGCTGAAAAATACATTAAGCTGTGTAAGGAATTTAATCCTACAAAGTTCGACGCAGAAGCCTGGGTTCGCATTGCGAAAAATGCGGGCATGAAGTATATCGTTTTTGTGCCTAAACATCACGACGGTTTCTGTCTGTGGGATACAAAAGCAACCGATTTTAATATCATGAATACTCCCTATGGCCGCGATATCTGCAAACAATTATCGGAGGCATGTGAGAAAAATGGCATCACTTTCTGCACCTACTATTCCATTGCTGATCTCCATGAAAACGCCTGGCCTCATATGTATGGGGTTGGAGCAAAAGATATCCCCCTGGTTAAAGGGGGAATGGATTCCTATTTTGAATTTGTGAAAAAACAATGCGCCGAACTGATTCAAAAATATCATACCAAGAATTTCTGGTTCGATGGATTCTGGCATTCAGAGTGGTACGATAATCCAAAATATCGCAAGCAATTATCTGATTATCTGAAATCCCTTGATGCCAATATTATCATGTCGCGGCTGCAGATGCCGTTCAAGCCTGTGGGTGGGCAGTGGGATGACGGCTGGGATTTTGAAAAAAACGTAGGCGACTATCACAGCCGTGAGGATCACGGAGGTAAAGAATGGGAAAACTTATATTACAAAGGTCCCTGGGAGTTTTGTTCAAGCGTTGCCTATCCGAACTACTCCTATAATTCCAAAATGGAATTTAAATCAGCTAAAGAATGTATTCAAACACTGGTAAAAATAGCAGGTCGAAACGGCAACTATTTATTGGATATGGCCCCTTCGCCCGACGGAAGTGTTGAGCAGGTACAGATCAATCTTTTCAAACAAATAGGTGATTGGGTAAAGACCTATGGTGGCAGTATATATGGAACTCAGGGCGGACCATTTTTGCCGGTAAAAGGTGAATTTGCGAGCACACGAAAAGGAAATAAAATCTTTCTACACCTGCTGAACGGACAAAAAAATATAGTTCTTCCGGCTATTAAAAATGAGATAGTTTCAGCGAAAATATTTCCAACAGCTCAAGTAGTTAAAATCGAAAGAAATAAGGAAAAATATACTTTTCAAGTCCCGGCTGATTACCTGAATGAAAATGACGTAATCATCGAGCTGACGATCAAAGGTTCAGCTGCTGATATTGCCCTGATAGCCCAGATAGTTAATTAACCTTTTATCAGGTTAATTAACCGCTAATCATATAAATATTTGATCGGGGAGGCTGAATGATTAATTTTGATTCAGAGACCAAAAGATGCTCAAAAGGATTTACTACAAATACCCCTATTTTTTCAACCTGACCGGAGTTCTGGTTTTACTGATCTTAACGAGGATGCTGGATTGGTTTGCCTGGACGCCGCCGTCTCTTGAAAAAACAAACAATATCCTGTTTAGTCATCTGTTTGAATTCATCTCTTTCCTGCCGATGGTTTTCCTGATTATATACAGCTATCGGTGGGCCATAGAAAGGAAACAGACCGTCCTGCTAATATTATTGATGATCGTTTTTGCGGTTTTTGGTCCCACCCTGATCAAGCTTTTAACCACCTGGCTTGAAACCACGCTCTGGAACAAAAAAATTGCCCCGGTTACCCTGGATGTGATTGAAAAATACACCCCCGCATGCGCTGCCGCCCTGTTATTTCTGAGTGCCACATTTTACCTTACCCGCCTCTGGATTCAATACAACATACAAAGGGAAGCTGTGCACAAAGCGGAGACTTTAACCAAGGAGGTGCAGTTGAAAATGCTCCAGTACCAGATCAATCCGCATTTTTTATTTAATGTGCTTAATTCCATCCATGCTTTAGTCGACGAAAATGCTGATAAAGCAAAGAAACTGATCGTGGAAATGTCGGATTATTATCGCTACACATTGAACAAACAGGAGCAAACAATAACCATCGAAAAGGAGATCCAGGCGGTAGTAAAATATCTGGAAATCCAGAAAATACGGTTCGAGGAGGAGTTTGAATTTGAAATTTCTGCCGACCCCGCCATCAGCCAGGTGATGATCCCTTCCTTTGTGATCCACCTTCTGGTTGAAAACGCCGTGAAGTTCGGCATGAAAACCAGGGATCAAAAATTGATTATCCGTCTATCAGCTAAATGGTTCAACAAGGTGCTTTTAATTAAAGTTTCCAATACCGGCAAGTTAGTGAAGGCAACGGCTCCCGATCAGAAGAATGCAGATGGCACCGGCAATGGAATTGAAAACATTAAAAACAGGCTCGCCTTATTATATGGCGATAATTATTCCTTCTCGCTCACAGAGGAAGATGGCTGGGTGATTGCCTCGATTGAGCTCCGAAACATCAGAATATAAAATGGCTGCATTAAGGGCAATTATTGTTGATGATGAAAGGCTGGCAAGGGTTAACCTGAAAAAGTTACTCGAGTCGCATCCGGGAATCACCATTATTGGAGAAGCAGGCTCCTGTAATCAAGCGGTTGAGGTGATCAGGGAGCTAAAGCCAGATTTGATTTTTCTCGATATTCAGCTTGGCGGAGAAACAGGCTTCGACTTGCTGGAGCTGATCGATAGTTCCATCCCGGTCATTTTTGTTACCGCCTATGACGAATATGCCGTGCATGCCTTTGAGGTCAATGCAGCGGATTACCTGTTAAAACCGGTTAGTCCCGAGCGGCTGAAAATATCCGTTGAGAGGATAATGAATAATAAAACCGGACAAAAGGAGGTCGCAAAAGTCTTTGAATATAATGACAGCATTCATGTGCAGCTGACAAATTCCACCTCAACATTTATTAAGATAAGCTCTATTGTCCGCATTTCACCGGTCGGGAATTACTCCAGGCTTGTTACCCTGGAAGGCAAGCAGTGCCTGGTTTTAAAAACGATGAAAAAATGGCTGGAAGAACTTCCCGCCAATCACTTTATAAGGATTCACCGGTCGTTCATCATTAATACCGATCATGTTGAACGCATAGAAAAGCACCCCGGCAACCATCATCTGGTTCATCTGAAAAACCTATCCGAACCCCTTGAAATCAGCCGCAGGTTTGCCGGAAAACTGAAGGATATGAAGTAGGCATCCCAGAAAATCTCAGCCTGCAACCGCTTATCACAATATTCTTCCGCTTATCATTTTCTCCTTTGATGAGGATCTGCAGATCATTTCCTTTGAGGCAATTATTAGTAAAACCTCTTGGAAATGAAATTCAAAAATCTGTCGATTAAAGCCAAAACCCTGGTCGTTCCAATCTTGTTTTTTCTGATAATAAACACCGGAAATGCGCAGACTATTCCAGCCGATAGCCTGTATCTCGGACAAAAAATACCGGGAGATTCAGCCGTTGTTTTTGCCCCCGGTTTAGTTAACCTGACCGGACGGAATGTCCCATGCATCAGTTTCTCGCCCGACGGGAAATCAGCTGTTTTTTATGTCGGTTTCTGGCCCGAGGCGGGTAACCCCTATTCCATGATCACCGAATATAAGAATGGCAGATGGCAGGCTCCTGCCCTGGCATCGTTCACGACCGGACGGGTGACCGCTGAGCCCATTTTTTCATTGGATGGGAACCGGATCTATCTGTACGCTACCGGAGTTCAGAATCAGGTTGGAACCGCTGATTTGTCTTATTGCGAGAAGACCGGCTCCACCTGGAGCAATCCCAAAAGCATGGGCAGTCCGCCCAATCTGGCCCAGGATCAATATCATCCCTGCATTGTTGCAGATACTTCGGTGTATTTCTCAACCAGCAATGGTGAGATCGCCCGCTGCCAATATCAGAACGGATCGTACAAGCCGAGGGTGCTCCTGCCGTTTCCGGTTAATTACGCCAATATCAGTCAAACCTGGGGTGATCCTTATGTGGCGCCCGACGAGAGCTACCTGATTTTCAAATCGAACCGGGCCGGCGGTTATGGGTTGAATGATATCTATATAACTTATAAAAAGGCTGATGGAATGTGGACAAATCCCAAAAATCTGGGTGCCAAAATAAACACCCGGTATGATGAAACTGCCGGGGATATCACTCCGGATGGCAAGTACATGACTTTTAGCTCTAACAAGACATTATACTGGATATCTGCTGGTTTTATTGACAGGCTCAGAAACAGCAATTTTGTTCCCTATGTGAAAACCAAGCTAAAAAATCAGACAGGAAAAGTAGGTGAAGCATTTAATCAGGTCATTCCTGACAGCACGTTTATCGATGATGACGGAAATAATACACTATCGGTATATGTCACGAGCCGTCTGCCAAACGGACTGAATTTTGATTCTGATACCAGAACCTTTTCAGGGACTCCCTCCGAAGCCGGAACATTCACGGTGACAGTACTGGCAATCGATTCAGAGGAGGCATCAGTTTCCACCACCTTCACCTTAAAAATCAATAATTCATCAGGGATTTCTGTGGAAAGTATGGAACGGGATGTCGTGATTTATCCAAATCCGGCAAGAGACAGGATACATCTATCGTTCGGAAACCCCGATAATCAGCAGGCAACTGTTATTATCACCGATTTATCGGGTAAGCAGATTTTTTCGGAAACCATCCGGACAACTTCAACTGTCACTATAGATTTGCCCCAAAGTCCGAAAGGGATTTACCTTTTGAGCCTGAAACTGGGCGGATCGGTTATTAATAAAAAGATATACCTGGAATAAAAGGAGCCAGTCTTTTATTCGATTAATCCAGTGCCTGAAAAGCTTTAAGGACCAGAAATACCGGCCATACAATTGCTTTCAGAAAACCCAGCACTCCAGCCCAGAAAGTCCCTGCCTGTCCGATAAAATAGATGGCGGCGCCGATAAGTCCGAGACCATATACTGCCCCTGACGTACCGCTGTTTACATGGGTCCCTCTTCTCGAAGGCGTGCAGCATTCCTGTGATTCCTGATTGTTCATGCTCGATTCCATTTTGTTTGGTATTGTGGATTGGAGTAAAGTTACGATTCAAATCCCATCGTGAAAGAAACGGAAGTATTAAATATTTTCATCTCATCTGCAATGTTTCTTCCATTACTTCTTTTCATAAATACGCCACTGTACAGCATCAAGGTATGTGGAGGCATCGGGAATTTTAACCCAAGTATTCATGTTTTTTTTAACTCGTGATAATTGTTCAGGCGCCATTATATGGTAAAAGTATTTATAATCTATACTCCTTGTCCATTCAAGATTATGCCGAACGCTGTCTAACTTGTTGGTTAGTTCATCTCTCCAGTGGATACAGATCTCCGAGTAAAACAATTTTGCATCATTAAACAAGATTACAGGATAATAACGCTGTTCTTGGTGGGCTGAAGGTTCAATAATTTTTGTAAGTATAGACTGATGCTGAACAAAACGCTCTACAGGAGAGTAAAAATTAATATCAACTTTAACATCAAGAGCCTTTCGCTTACCATAATTATCTAATGACAAAAACATCTCGGGTAACACTGCTTTGTGACCGTCATGAATTATATCAGATTTTAGCGTATCATGAATAGTAATTACATCCAAAATAATTCCAGATTGATTCAAAATAACCTGACTTTCATATTGTTGCTGAGCTATTTTCCCTTGAAGTTTTAATTGGCTTAACATCGAATCAGCATTTTCGGTGTATTGTTCCATTAATCGATTTTGAATCAAATACATTCCCATCGCTTCTTGATGTTGACTGCTGTCCTGCCTTACACTTTGAGCATACCTTCGACTTGTTTCCACATCTATCTTATTGTCACTTAAGAGGGCATAAACTGCAATTAAAATAGCTCCAACTGATAACAAAGTCTGGAACAAGCTTAAATAATGTTCGTGATTCTTTAGCCACTGGTTAATTCTATTAACCCTAAACCGAAACCATTCAATTTTAAATAAAAACGGTCTGATTTCTGTTTTTAGTTGCTTTTTATTCGTTATCGTTCAATTGGTTACCAAAATTCTGAAAAAAATTACGGGCATTTTAATTCATTTTAGTACCCCCAATCCCGATGACTCACCGGCAATTGATTCAGCTCATTTTTCAGGTGTTTCCAGTCGGGCAGGAAATTATCCATATAAGCAATGAAGATGCTGTTATGGTTGCGTTCCAAAAGATGAACCAGCTCGTGGACGATGATATATTCGATGCAGTGAATCGGTTTTTTGGCCAACTCGAGGTTTAACCAGATTCGCCCGGCTTCACGATTGCAGGTTCCCCATTTGGTTTTCATCTTCCGGATTCCTAACTCATTCAGCGATACCTTCAGCGTTTTTTCCCACTTTTCAATTAATGGTTGAGCTAAATCCCTTAATTGCTCCCGGTACCATTCCTCCATGACCTCCTGTTTCTTCGACAAACCTGAACCTGGCCGGACCTGCAACTCGATGGTGTGGTGCTTAATTCTGACTACCGGCGGTGCATCACATTCCACTATCTTCAGCAAATACCTCTTCCCTAAATAATAGTGACCCTCTTTATTAAGATATTCCCGGGGCGCCTCCCTAACCTGCGACCTGAATTTTTGCTGCTGCTTTTTTATCCAGCCCAATTTTGAGATGGCATAAATCCTGATGGTATCAAGATTCATGCGCAAGGGAGCCGCTATCCTCACTCTGCCGGAAGGTGGATAAACACTCAGGTGGATATTTTTAATGTCTTTCAACTCCACCTCAACAGTAATATCGCCTAAATTCAGTTGATCCATCTCAATACTCCGCTTGCTTTTTCACAATTTCAAATATCCGCTCGGTATCCTCAACATTTCCAAGAATATCATAAATGGCCTTTTTCACTACCTTTTCGCGGGTATCGATTCCCCGCCAACCATTAGGTTTATATAGAATTATACTTTCATGCACCTTAAGCGCAAGCTCTTCGTCGGCACCCAGATTATTATAAAGTGCCCTTAATGCGGGAGTTCTTAAAGTTACCGGGGTGGTATCTTTCTTGCCATCCATCACCTGACCAGCCAGCTCCGCAATTTTCTTCAGATATTCCTCATAACTGATTGCATTTGCTTTACGTTCCCTGATCACCTCATTCAAAAGGGTACTCATTTCCTCAAAAAATGCCGGATCGATCAAATGCTCGCGGATGATTTTCTGCCTCACATTATTTTCGATGGTTTCTGCAACTGCCTGCTGGTTGCCCCTGATTGATTTCGGTAAACTATTGATCGTTTCCGTAATTCCCGATTTGACCAGCAATTCTATCAGTGTCATATCACCAAAAGGGGAAATTTTTCTGGGTTCATCGGCTTGTATGTAATTATCAATCAGATGACGCATATCTGCTTCGTAAGCTTTCATATCCAGCGTTTCTCCACTGGCCATCCTGATTTCTTCTCTCAACTTTAAATAAAAATCCACCTTCCTCGATATTTCAACCTGTTCTGAAGCTGAATAACCAGCTTCAGCCATTTCAGCCGATAAATTAGCAAACGCCCTCACCAAAGCAACCGTTGATTTATACAGTGCTGTGCGTCGGACCTCGGTGTTCTTAAGATCTTCCGCTATTTCAGTATTGCCACAGAAATAATGCTGATAATCAATTTCCAGTTTAGGTGATGGAACAGGTTCACACAGCAGAGCGATCTCCTCAAGCGCATTATCGAGCCTCTCCCTGCCCTTCTTCAACCGATCCTGCAGAAGAATATCGCAATCTTCCTTCTTAAATTCTTCATAATCCAATTCGGAAGTATAAACTGCAACAGCATCCTCCACCTTTGTGAAAAGATCCTTATAGTCAACAATATATCCAAACTGTTTGTCCTCTGTATCCAATCGGTTTACCCGGCATATCGCCTGAAACAAACCATGGTCCTGCATACTTTTATCGATATACAGAAAGGTGCATGGAGGAGCATCAAAACCGGTCAGCAGTTTATCAACCACAATCAGTAACCGCATATTGGCCGGTTCCTTAACGAATTTAGTTTTTGCCAAATCTTCATAAGTCTCTGTCTTGGTTTTGCCACCTGTGGCCACAACATCCTGCAGCAGATCGTTGTAAATTTTGTAAATAAACTCCTTATCCGTTTCTGTATTGGCGCCGGTATCTTCGGTAGTTATATCCTGTACTGAGGGATTATAAGAGGTAACAATCGCACAACGGTTTTTGAATTCCGTTTTCTGAAAAAGGTCGAAGTATTTGGTGGCTTCATAAATGCTGCCTGCCACCAGAATGGCATTTCCCACGTGAGAACTAAGCCGGGGTTTCACGCTAAAATCAAAGACGATATCGCTAATCACCTTGTCCATCCGGGAACGGGAACTTAATACCACCTGCATGGTTCCCCATTTCATTTTCAGGGCTGATTTCTGAAAATCGTTCAGCCCCTTTGTTTTGGCATCAAACCAGGCATCCACTTTTTCTGTCGATGATAATCGCTGGTCGATATCCCTGGCTTCATAAACTAAATCCAGGATAACCTGATCTTCAACCCCTTCATTGAATTTATAGGTATGGATATATCCGCCGAACACTTCCAGACTGGTTTGCTTATCGGCCTTTAACAGCGGTGTGCCTGTAAAACCAATGAATACGGCATTTTGCAGCATAGCTTTCATCACCTTATGCAGCTTGCCGCTTTGGGTACGGTGACATTCATCCACAAACACAAAAATCTCACCCACAGTTTGCGTCGGGCCATTTTTGACCTCCTCAATAAACTTGTCGAAATCGTCCACATCCCTTTTGCCAAATTTGTGGATCAGAGAGCATAAAAGCCTCGGGGAAGGCTGGCTCAGTTGGTCCATCAGTTCTTTACCGCTGGATGTCCTTTTAAGCTCCACGCCGGCATCATTGAATACCCGTTCAATCTGTTTGTCAAGCTCCGTGCGGTCGGTAAGTATAACAACCCGTGCATGCGAATTATTTTCCAATATCCACTTGGCCAGGATCACCATAACAATGCTCTTGCCGCTTCCCTGGGTATGCCAGATTATGCCGCCTTCACGCCGGCGGATATACTCCTGGGCAGCTTTAATGCTGAAGTACTGATGATGACGGGGCAGCTTTTTCTGACCACCATCGAACAGCACAAAATCATAAATCAATTCAAGCAGCCGCTTCTTATTGCACAGTTTGATCAGGTACTTATCCACCTGCAGCATGCTGGTATCGCCGATATCCTCTTTCCAGCGCAGAAAGAATTTCTCAGGTGTGCCGATAGTTCCATAACTCAGCCCTTCTGTATCATTACCGGCCATCACCAGCTGGATGGTAGAGAAAAAAGATTGAATAAAATCAGGCTGCTGATTAACGAGGTTCTGGCGAATACCATCGCCGATGGAAACGGTACTCCTTTTAAGCTCAAGTAATCCAACCGCTATTCCATTAATATATAGCACAATATCAGGCCTTTTTTCCCGGTTGCCCTGCACCGTTACCTCCTCTGCAATGGCAAAATCATTCTTTTCCGGTTCGTCCCAATTTATGAAATGAATTCTTTGATATTTGTCGCCCGGATTGGCTGTCACTTCAGCTCCGTACCGAAGCAGTTTATATACTTCATGGTTATTGCCATACAGGCTGCGATCGTAATTCCCAGCCTCTTTTTGTAGCTTATATATCGCCCTTTCAACCAAATTCCCGTCGTATCCGGCCTTGATGAATAAATATTTACGCAGCAGAAACACCTCAATATTGCTGTTATTCAAACGATCTTCCCAATTCCCGAGGTATTGGTAACCCAGTTGCTCACAGAACAGCTTGACTATCCGGTTTTGGGTTAAACGTTCAATTTGGCCAATGGTGCTCATTTTTTCCTTCTCAATTGTTTAAGCAGATTTTTCAACGCCATGCCTTTGTCTGTCAACCTGTATTTTTGGTTGGGATGATTCGGACTTTCAGGATATGTCAATGTGATGTAACCGGCTTCCAATGCTGGAACCAAATAGCTGTTTATGAAATTTGCCCGGTCGTTTAATCCAAGACTCTCCTGGATTTCGGAACGTTTCATTTCGTTTTCCAAAACTAATGCAATCCTTTGAACAGATTCTAAAATTTCGCCCTCAGCTTGTAGGGTAGCTTGTGGGGTAACTTGTCCGGTGAATTCTGGCAGTTCGTTGTTAACTTGCTGAATATCTGATTTTTCGCCTTGTTCGGTTTGGTCTATAGCTTGTAGGGTGGGTTGTAGGATAGCTTCCCCACCAACTTCCCCACTGGGAGCCTCTTTCCGCCATAAAACAGTCCGAAAACTATCCTCCTGGGTAAATTCCGGCTCACGTAAACCAACCGTTTTGCACAGCTCAATCATGTCAGGAATACCGGTTCCAAGCCGTTCGATCAAACCGGTCAGGTACAATGGCTCCGCGATCAGGGGATTATGGGGTTCCGAACGGTGGGGCTGCCTTAATTTTTCAAAGGTAAGATCATGAGGCAATTGACCGGGATTCCATATTTCCAGACGGTTCCGGAACAGCATGACCTGAACGCTTCCGTTGCCGGTGTAATCGCGGTGGGCAACAGCATTCACAATGGCTTCGGTTACTGCAGGCCGGGGAATTTCGTACTCAATCGGTACATCAACGCTTTCGGCACGGGTACCAACAGAGAGGTCGATCCGGGATAGGACAAAGTCAACCGCTTGGTTCACCAACTGAAAGAGATCACCTTTGTATACATGATAGGAAGGAATGGGTTTGCGCACTTCATTTCCGTGAAACTGGGCGCACTTAACCTCTGAACTAATCAAAAACCGCTGCGGCTGCTTTCCAAAAAGCAGAACGGCCGCATGGGTTAAACCATTTTCCCGAACCAGATTCAGATGCGTCAGGATCTTCAGCGGTGCTGCATCTATGGTTAAGGGAAATCCCCGTTTTGCCCGCGCCAGTCGCACAAACTCAGAAATTTGTTCATTATCAAGATCTTCTAAGGTTGCGCCTTTACAAATAGCGGCATCATACGGACCTGTGCGGATGAAATCTTTATCCTCGAGGTAACGGATCAATGCGGCATACACGGCAAATTTCAGATCGTCAGGTGACGTAAACTTCTTCCTTACCACGGCATTTTCAGCCTTTCGGATCAGTGCCAACTCTTTCGGATCCCTTTCGGCAGTTTTGTGCTGAGTCAGAAAAACCAGTCGGGTTTTATGCAGAATTGTGGCCTGATCGAATTCCCGTTCTGTAGGCGAAATACCCTCCTGATCTTCGAACCCATACATTTTCCCGAAAATACCCAGATAGATGTCACACTTGTTCACTTCGTCCAGATATACCCTATCAGCCCGATAATCGACCGCCGGAAGGTTTTCGAAAACAAACGGCTCAAAAAATCGGCCAAACAAAGCATCGGTGGTCAGATATTCATACAGTGCCCGGCGTTCTGCGACGAACTCGCTTTGCACACTGCTTATGAAAACCTTTATCCTTTTCATACCAATCGCGTTTTACCGGTTAACAATTCTTGCATCATGCCCTGTTTCAAGAGTTTGTATTTGGAGAGCTTTTGCTCAAGTACAGAGATTTCGGTGTCCATGTCAGTAAGAATTTGAGCAATTCGGACTTGTTCAACCGGTGATGGAATTGGAATTTCCAACTCTTTTACTTGCTTAGAATTAACACTATCAAAAGTCGATCCTGTTGAAAGTTGAGCCCATGATTTTTCAAAATATATAAGGAAGTGATATAAGTAATCATTTCTAAATGAGATAGCACAAACTCCTCTACCTAAGCAGCAATCAAATGCAGTCTTAGAAATCTCTCCTACAGGTGCTCTAACTGACATAACAATGTCACCAATGTTACCTCGTTTTGTAACATTTGAAGTAAAAGCCCTAATTATTGTTTTTCTGTCTGCTATGTCAGCATTCCCTTGAATTAGCGGTAGGCCAATTCCTAATTTATTATAAAACTTGGAAAGCGGTGATTGGCCCATTGTTACATTGGCAATCTCCCCCAACATCTTTATCTTCCATCCCTCTTTCGGCCTCAGCAATTGCTGCATTGCCCCCTGCTTGATTGCCCGCTTTTTTTCGATGAGTTTTTCAAGATTGGTGATGAGGGAATCGGTATCAGAAAGGACGGTGGCGATGGCGGTTTGTTCGGGTACCTTAGAAGGAAGGGCAATATCGACATTTTTGAGTATTTGTGTATTCAATGAGGCCATGGTTTGCCCAACAGCAACGTTTCTAATACGTTGCTTGACAAGCTCTTGTTGAAAATAATAACTCAAATATGCAGAATAAACATGCTTCAGATCATGGCGTATTCTTAGTAATCTTCCTGAAAAAAGCCATCCATTTTCCGTCTCCCGAATTAGGGAATTTCTATCGACTGATCCAACACGGCTGAACACAATATCGCCAGTTTGAAGAGTATAGGAACTCAACCTTTTTTTATCTGTGTTAGAAACCATTGGCAAGTTTTGGTGAACAACTCCTTGTTCTCCTAAATGTTCAACAGTAATTATGGGAGTACCGTCCTCTACATAATCCTTTTGATGCAGAGCTGTACCAAATGGTCCAGTTTTAACATCTGAAATATCCCCTAATCGGATTACCACCCAGTCTTCCGGTATCACCCCAACCTCAGTCTGTTTATATCCCGGTCTTACTATTGCTGTTGTCATTTAAGTTTTGGTGATTTGGTCATTTACTCTGCTGGATCAATTATCCTGACATTTATCCTGACATCAGCGAAGTTCATTGCGGAATTCTCCAATATCCTGATTTTTTGCTTCCAATTCTGATGAGTCGGGTTTCTTTCTGCAATTCCTGGATCTTTCTTTCACACTTGTGTTTCCGGCATCGAAAATGACCATAAGACCGATACCTGTTTGACTAATAACTCCACAAAGATTATTCATCAGAACCTCCTTCAAAAATATCCCCGGTTTGGCTCAAGCGTTTTTTGCTTAGCTCAATAGATGTATGTAGCTTTTGTTTAAGCAATTGCCGATCGGGTAGCTCAGTGAGGTATTCCGCAACTTTTATACCTGAGCGTTCCAATTGCAGTAGTTCAACTTGCTCATTGTTGCCTTCTGAGCAAAGTATAAGTCCAATCGGCGTTTCTTCACCGGATTGCATATCATATTTTTCAAGCCATCTTAAATAGAGTTCCATTTGCCCTTTGTATGCGGCTTTAAATTTGCCCAATTTCAGTTCAATTGCTACCAATCGTTTGAGTTTTCGGTGGTAAAACAAAAGATCGAGATAAAAATCCTCACCATCGATTATCATTCGTTTCTGGCGTCCTACAAAAGTAAAGCCGTTGCCCATTTCTAATATAAACTGTTCAAGTTCATGCAGAATAGCATCCTCGAGCGACTTTTCGGAAAAGGTGTTTTTTAATCCAATAAAATCGAGGAAATAAGGGTCTCTGAAAACAAGGTCAGGTGTTAATATATCATTGTCATTTAAGGCTTTCAATTCCTGCTTTATTAATTCTTCAGGCTTTTTGCTGATGGCAGTGCGTTCAAAAAGCATACTATCAATTTTTCCCCGTAACGTTTTTACAGTCCAGCCCTCAACTCTGCATATTTGCGCATAGAAATCACGCTGAAGGGAGCTTTTTAAAGGAATAAGTGCTATAAAGTGCGTCCAGCTCAAATGTCGTATCAGCGATACGACAATCTGTTCATCGTTGAAAATCTCAGCAAACTGCATCATTCTTCGCAAATTCTTCTCTTCAAAACTCTTACCGTATTGTGATGCCAATTGTCGTGCCACTGATACGACAATCTGCTTTCCATATTCAGCTCGTTGGTTTTCTAAAATATCATCATTTACCCGCTTGCCAATGTGCCAATAGGTTAAGGTTGTAGTAGCATTGGCAGCAAAAGACAATTGTTTCCTTCCTTCTTCGATTAATGCAACCAATTCTTGCATTAAGTGAGTATCCTTATTTGCTAATTCCATACAAACCCCATTTTAGACAGGTGCGCATTTACTTTATCTTCCAATAATTTTAATTCTTTCAATTGCTGTGGAAGCGGAATTTCATAACGTTCAGCCAGTTCTTTGATCCGTTGCGTAAGCCGCTGGCTGATACGCTGCATCTCAGTGTAAACAGCAGTATCCATGGTTTTCATCCATTTGGCATCCACCACTATCGACTTAATGTCATCATCAGATAGCTCCCTGTATTTGTTCCAGACTTTTGTCTCCAAAGCCTTTTGCTGATCCTTGATTTTCTTATTCAAATCAGCCTGATTATCGGCGAGTTTTACATAAGCCTTAAGAACCTTTATTTCATCTTCGTCCTCTTTTTTCCACAAGGAGCCCGACGTAATTTTTTTCACCCGGTCCTTCACACCAACAGCCGTGATTTTGTCTTTATCATTCCGGCATTCCGCCAGCATACCATCTTCACCGCCATGCTCTTCTTCCATTTCCTCCATTTGCGCCACCAAGGAATCCCGCTGGCTTTCGAGGGTTTCGATATTCGATTTTTCAGCAGCAAAATACCGGTCGATAATCAAATTTGGCCGGATCAGTTTGCTTTCGATTCCTTCCATGCCTTCCACTTCCTTTACCCGGGTTTTATCGCTTTTACCTTTGGTCGATTTCGTAATCCGGTACACCTCGCGCCCGGCTTTCCATCCGTCGTCCGAAATAACGAACACATCGTCCTGCATGGTTTCATTCCAATAAGCCATCAGATGCTGGTACACATCGTACCGGTCGATCAGACTCAGATTGGAAAAACTCTCCAGTAATTTTTCCGAAATATCGTGTATCAGTTTTTTGGGTTTCACACCCATGCCAAGGTTCCTGAGAACCGGAATGGTTTTTTGCTTCCAGTTTTCGAATACCTCAAAAACCTTTTTGCTGTAGCTCGTAAATTCCGGATGCGCGAAAATGGCGCTTTTTATAGTTGTTTTATCGATTTTCTGCTGACTGTATCCCGGCCTCTCATGAGGAGCAAAAAGGACAGTTCGTAATCCGGGATATACCTCCCAGTAATTATTCAAAGCATCGATATCGGCATTGGGGATTCCCCCTTTCAGGTGAGCTTCGATATCCTGAATGTCCTCCTCCTCCTGACTATCAATGTAACGGGGGATATTGAGATTGAATTCCTTTTCTTCAATTTCGGTGATGGGAACTATCCGGCTATATTTCGGTGTTTCCAGCTGCTTATTGAATACGTCCACAATCCGGTGTATGTCCTGATCGCGCAAGCGGTTTTTAGGGCCATCCTTGGTGAATCCCTTACCGGCATCGATCATGAAAATGGCTTTCCGGTTACCGGCATTTTCTTTGTCAATAACGATGAGGCAGGCAGGGATGCCGGTGCCATAAAACAGGTTGGCCGGCAATCCAATAATGCCCTTGATATATCCTTTGCGAATCAGGTTTTTCCGGATTTCAGCCTCTGCATTTCCGCGAAATAAAACTCCATGAGGTAGAATTACTGCTGCTTTTCCCTTGCTCTTTAACGAGCGGATCATGTGCAATAGAAAAGCATAATCGCCATTTTTATCCGGAGGAATGCCAAAACTCTCAAATCGACCGTATTTGTCTGCCGTTTTAGAGGATATATCCAGTCCGTTGGCCCAGTTTTTTGAGGAAAATGGCGGATTGGCAACAATGTAATCGAACAACTTAAGTCCACCGTTATCTTCCAGAAACTGGGGATCAGATAGGGTGCTGTTTCCGGTGCACCGGATCAATGCTGTGGGGCAATCGTGCAGTACCATGTTCATACGTGCCAGACCAGCCGTGGCACTCTCCTTTTCCTGTCCGTATATGGTGATCTTCCTTTCGGCTTCATCGGCTACTTTCAGCAGCAGCGAACCCGATCCGCAGGTGGGATCATAAATAGTGGTATTGGGATTGGAATTAGTACTGTTGATGCCGATGATCTTTGACATGATACGGCTCACCTCAGCCGGGGTATAAAATTGCCCTTTGCTTTTGCCGCTTTCCGTGGCAAAATTCCGCATCAGGTATTCATAAGCATCACCCAGGATATCGTCGCCCTCAGTTTTATTTTTGCTGAAATTGAGTTCGGGTTTCTCAAAAATGGCAATCAGATTCGACAGACGTTTAACCTTTTCATCGCCGGTACCCAGCTTCTCCGGATTATCAAAATCAACCTTGATGGAACCCAGTGATTTATTGGCTTGCTCAATCGGGCCGATAATCTTTTTGTTGATCAGGTCGCCGATATTAGGATTGCCCTTCAGCGCCACCATATCTGCAAAACTGGCGCCCTCGGGAACAGTTATAGGAGCATAAGGCAAACCGGCATACCTGTCGCTGATATACTTGATAAACAACATCAGCAGCACATAGTCCTTATATTCGCTGGCATCCATGCCACCACGCAATTCATCGCAACTCGCCCAAAGAGAAGAATAGAGTTCAGATTTCTTAATCGCCATTACCAGATTCGGTTTGATTGTGTTTCAAAGGTAGGGAAAGAGAGGGAGAAAAGGTATCTTTGATAAGCTTGTACCATACAAACAGTTATCGCCATGAAGAAGTATGCAGTTTACGTCCTTACCGGATTGCGGATCCTGGTGGGATGGCATTTTCTGTATGAGGGGATTGTCAAGTTGATGAACCCCGCGTGGAGTTCCAAAATTTTCCTGATGGGCTCGAACTGGGTATTTTCCAATATCTTTCATTCGATGGCCGCTTCCCCCGGTGTAATCCATGCCGTAGACTTTCTGAATACCTGGGGCCTGATCCTGATTGGCCTCTCGCTGTTCATTGGATTGCTGGTCCGATGGTCGTCTGCTGCCGGCGCCCTGCTGCTCCTGTTTTATTTCATGGCTTATCCTCCCATTCCCGGCCACACTTTCGGAGCCGTGGTGGAAGGCAATTATATCTGGGTAAATAAAACCCTGATTGAACTGCTGATTTTGCTTGTTTTTACCGCCCTGCCATTAGACTTTTTCTTCGGAGCCGACCGCATTATAAAACGCTGGAAAGAGGAAAAACCACATCAGCCTATCCCCTCCGAAAATAAGGAAGGCACCTCATTGCAGCGGCGTGAATTATTGCGCGACATGATTTCAGTACCCCTGCTGGGCGCCTTTGCCTATGCGGTGTACAAGAAGAAGCGGTGGGACAGTTTTGAGAAAAAATTCCTGGCCGACCAGACCGATGCAACCTCGGGCGCCACGATGAAAACTTTCTCGTTTTCCACGCTGGGCGATCTGAAGGGGCAAATACCAAAAGGAAAGATCGGAAATCTCGAAATCAGCCGGATGATCATGGGCGGCAACCTGATCGGGGGCTGGTCGCATGCGCGCGACCTGATCTACACGGATAAGCTGGTGAAAACCTACCACAGCGACGAGCGGATCATGATGACCATGCAGCTGGCCGAAAAATGCGGCATCAATGCCCTCATCACCAACCCGCAGCTATGCAGGATCATCAATAAATACTGGCACGAAACCGGCGGTAAAATGCAGTTCATATCCGATGGGGGAAACTCGAAGGAGTCTATTGAAAAATCATTGGAGGGCGGTGCCTCTGCCATCTATTTCCATGGTGGGGTTGCCGACCGCACAACGAACGATGGCAAGTTTGAGGATATTGCGAAAAACCTTGCCCTGATACGCTCCTATGGCAAACCTGCCGGCATCGGCGCACACCGCATAGAAACGGTAAAAGGATGCGTTGAGCATGGTATCAAGCCCGATTTCTGGGTCAAAACGATGCATCACCATAATTATTGGTCGGCAAAGGTTGATCTCGAGCGCCAGAGCACTATTGACAAGGATTTCAAAGACAATATATTCGATTTCAGCCCCGAGGAAACCATCCGGTTCATGAGCACACTGGAGGAGCCCTGGATCGGGTTCAAGCTACTGGCCGCTGGCGCCATTCAGCCCACCGAGGGTATTCCATATGGGTTCAATAATGGCGCCGATTTCATCTGCGTTGGCATGTACGATTTCCAGATCGTCGAAGACTGCAACATCGTACTGGATTCCCTGGCAAAAGTGCATCGGACCAGGCCGTGGAGGGGGTAACTTATAGAGTTGCATTGGTTAACTAAATCACATCATATATTTTTACCTTGGTTTTCTAAATATTTATACGTACATTTGCCTTGATAATCTAAATCCTTATGGAGAGATATGTATTCTCAAATCTGACCGACTGGGTAGACAGGCAAAGACGAAAACCTTTGTTATTGCGCGGTGCGAGGCAGGTTGGTAAAACATGGCTTATTGAAAAACTTGCACGCGAACGATTTGAATATTATCTAAAAGTTGATTTTGAAGAAAATTCTGAATTGGTTTCGTTGTTCAGCGGCGACTTAAATCCTCAGAAGATATGTTCTGAACTGGAGCTAAGGACAGGTATAGATGTCATTGCGGGAAAAACTTTACTTTTTTTTGATGAAATCCAGGTATGTCCGAAAGCCATTACGGCTCTTCGCTATTTTTATGAAAAAATGCCTGATTTACATGTTGTTGCCGCAGGATCACTCTTAGAATTCGCTTATAGTGAGATATCATTCCCTGTTGGTCGTATCCAATCGCTGGAAGTTCATCCATTGATTTTTTCAGAATTTCTTCTGGCATCAGATTATAAAAAGGCGGCTGAAATTTGTAACAAGCAGATCACGGAAGTCCCGGACTCCGTTCATAACTTTCTTTTGGACCAGCTAAGAATTTATTGGCTGGTTGGCGGGATGCCTGAGTGCATCAACGAATATGTGAAGACGAAATCCCTGAAGCAAGCCTTAGAAGTGCAGGATGAGATTTGTGAAACCTACCGGTTGGATTTCAATAAATACAAACCGAAAACAGATATTACTTGCCTGAATGCTGTTTTTTCAGCTGTAGCAGCCAATGTTGGCCGACAAATAAAATACACAGGTTTGGCTGTTGATTTCACGATCCCAACGATCAGAAAAGCTTACGAAAGCTTGGTTTTGGCCAGAATAGCAAAAAAGGTAAAATCGTTAAGCAGCATTGGGATACCGTTAGAAGTACATGCTTCAGATAAAAGATTTAAGAACATCTTTCTTGATATCGGATTGATGAACAGGGTGATGGGAATAGATTATAATGAAGCGCTGAACCATAAAAATTTACTGGCTATTTACCGCGGACAACTGGCAGAACAATTTGTGGGACAGGAATTTGCCACATCAACCAACAATCAACTATATTATTGGGCAAGGGATGCCAAAAACAGTAACGCCGAAGTTGATTATTTAGTCGTGTTGGAAGGAAAGGTCGTTCCGGTTGAAGTTAAAGATGGCCCTTCAGGTAAGCTTCGAAGTTTGCATCTTTACCGCGAAACTTACCAACCGCCCTACTCAGTTGTTTTTCATTCCGGTCCAAAGGGAATTCTGAAGAAGGAAAAAATTGCCTTCCTGCCACTTTACCTTGCAGGTGCATTTGCAAAATTTGGATTAGAGTTGCCAAAAGAATAAAGTTGCCAACTTTAAGCAGAAGGCAGTGCCAAGTATGACATCCTGGTTAAAGTTGGCAACTTTAAACGTCAAACGCAAAATAGGCAGCAATAAACTTCTCCTTCCGGTTATAGAACTCATTAACCAGGCTTCTGCCGTTATAAAACTGGATGCCCAGCCGAAACCGTAATTTGTTCCTTTCCTGCGGAAGAATATATCCGGCAGTAATATTCAGGTTTTTCCCGAAACCATTTTGCTGATAGGTGCTTACGTTGGCAGCGGCAAATACACCACCCAACCATCGCAGTTTCTGGGTAAAATAGTATTCCAGCTCCAGGCCACCCATGTAATTCATGTAGGCATAGGAATTGGGCCAAGATTTTCTCAATCCCAAAAAGTCGCCACCCGGATCAAAATACCCTACTTCCGCATAAATCCTCATAATATCCAGATTGGGGCGATGGAGAAACCAGAGCGGGCGGGCTGAGATTGCCCACCGGAAATCATCCAGTACAGGCCCTTGCTTAAAGGTAGGATCCCGATCGGTAACCGAGGTGGTGATACGTTTTGGATATTCATCGCCGATATGCGTGCAGATATGATGCTTCGAAAAACGCAGGGATAACCATTCTGTGGGATTTGCCGCCACTGCAAAATAATAAACCCCGTCGAGCCCGATAAAATCGTTATTGTCATCACGCATGTGGCAAGGGGTCATAACACCAACTTCACCTTCGATCCCAAGTTTCGGGTTGCTCTTGGGCCTGAATTGAAATAAAGAAAATCGGGCCGCAGGGTAAACTTCGACGTGACCCGTATATTTTCCTCCCTGATTTATAGCATCAGTATAATCATAATCGGAATACTGCATAAACTGGACCGCCGCATAAAACCGATTGCCCAGAGGGTCGGCCAGATAGGTCCGGTACATATGATCGAACCCGACAATTTTAAGGTTCCACTTCTTCAGAGGAATCAGAAATGTTGAGTCCTGAGCTTTTAAGGGTACAACACTTACCAAGCAAAGGATCAGTAATATATATTTCTTCATTTCTTTATTTTTTCTGATTTATTATTGTCCGATAGATCCGCACCAAACATCATTGTTCGGGCCATTATCACCGGTTTCACCTCCCAGCACCCAGACTTTATTGTCAAATTGCAGGGTTGCATACGAGTGTCTGCCACTAAAGGCTGAACCTTTGGAATCGAGTGCCCAAGCCTGGCCCTCTTCTTTCCGATAGGTAAAATAGAGATCGCCGGGGACCTCATATTCGGCATATCGCAGATGCTCGTAATTATCCACTTTACCAGGCAACAACCATAGTGAATGATCATACAAAACGATGGAATGACCGGCTCTGATCAGCGAAAAAGTGGTATCCGCAATCCATTTGATTCCATCATCGGAATACCATAAATCGTAATAATTTTTACCAGGCTGATTATACAGGCTATCGTTATCAAATGCAATGCTGTGATTGCCGCCCTGCATATAAATTCTTCCGGTTAAAGGATCAACACAAGCCGCCTGCTCGCTGCGCTGGCCAAAATCATTGTTGTCAAGCTTTACCCAGCTGATGCCGTTTTCCGAGCGCCACACATCATGAAAATATAAAAAGGAATACTCTGCAACCGCATTTTCCAGCATGGTTGCTCCCCCGATCAGGTACAAATAATTCTTCCCTCCGTGAGTGACTGCAAGGCAGACATGATTAAACCGCGGCATGAAATCGGAATTCATATCATTAAGAGGGTAAGTGCGTTTTTTTATCTGGGTCCAGGTAATTCCGTCAGTTGATTTCCAGCAATCATTGGTGTACTGCCGGTAACCAGTTGCTTCATCAACTTCAAAACCTCCGATCAAATAAAGCGCGTCACCGGTACCATCGTTAAATACGGTAACGGTATGTCCGCGCCTTCCTTTCCAGGGTGCCGAATCCGTTACCAGGGTCCAGTCTTTTCCGTTGGCCGAATTCCAGATATCCTCCAGATAGGTATCACCCTTCATCCGACCGCTGTCATAGCCTCCGAAAATCCACATTTTGCCTTTAAACACCACTGCTGCATGATCATATCGATTACTCCATGCTGCCTGTTTGGTAACCTCTGTCCAGGTAAATGCACCCGAATAGGGCGCCATCTGGTAATCCTTTATTGAGATTGGCTCACAGGAGGTTATCAGCAGGATTACAGTCAAGAAAATAATAGGATAAATCCTTTGGTTTTTCTTCATCTTGGTTAATAGTTTTTGGTTCCTTAAAACCTGGTTCAGTGTAACATACAGGGTTCAACCCGCCGAACTCTTGCGTGTGAAGCAAGCGCTCTGAACCGACTCAGCTATTGTCCCGGAATGTTCTTCTTCGAAAATAGGTAATTTTCATGAAATCAATCGTTGTGGCTCAACAAAAAACCACCTGCCGGTTTAATCCGACAGGTGGTTTCCGGTGACCCTGAAAGCAGTCACTCAGCTCAGGCTGTGCTTTAAAGAACCTTAGCCTTTACAACGGTTTGCAATGTTACTGTCATAATCCATGCGGTAAAAAAATCGGTAGAACCCGTTAGCCGGATTTTTACTTTGGCTTTAGCGTCTAAAGCGGCAGAAATATCCGCGAAGCTTCCTGAAGTAGGTGCACCGATCGTCACCTCTCCACCATTCGGGTACAATTTCGATTCAAGGGACCAAGTCCCCAGAATCACTTGTGTATCAAGATTGGTTATTTCCAATTTAGCGTCCTTAAGCATTACTGGAGGAGTGGTTCCCGGTAATTTAACTGTTACTGTTCCACCGTTTGCAGCAATCGATTTAATCTTTGCCTGGTATTGGATAACCGTTGGATTCGTAGCGATATCCAATGTTTCAGACACATCAAAAGGCGCCATACCCCCGGATGATTTAAGTTCACTTGAGCCTCCAGGAATCTTAAGGTCAACGGAGACATCTGTTGGAACATCCACCGTAAGGATATCTGCGATTTTGGAACAACTGCTTACCGCCATCAGCGCGATAACCGCTAAAGTACTAATGGATAATTTTTTCATGGTTTGTTTATTAAATTTTAAATAATACAAACTAACCCGGCGAATTGTTTAACCAGCAGACAGATGAGTTAATATTCCAGAAGTACAGCCATCTATCTTTCTGATAATTCTATTATACCGGAAAGCAACATATTCTGCATTCCTGAATATGGTTAGCTTTGTTCAAAACTCGGTTTATGAAATCAATTGTGAATTGGCTGGTTACACTTGGCTCTGTTTGCCAGCTACTTTTATTCGCCCAATCTGCATCATCCCAAACCCCTCAAACAGCAGATCCTGGACTGGTTTATTACTGGTCCTTCGATAAGCCCCTGGAAAAGGGAACCGACTCGTTTATCGGAAATCTTGAAGGGGTGCCCGGAGTTCACGGCATGGCACTCAAGTTTGATGGATTTACCACTTGTATCGAGCGTAAACTTAACAATGTCAAAAAACCCGTCGGCGCCCTGACGGTTGAATCCTGGATAGCGCTGGCAGCCTACCCGTGGGCCTGGTCACCCATCGTCGACTGTTCGCAGGATGAACTGACCGGCTTCTTTTTCGGGATCAGCAATGAGGGCCATCTCGGCATGAAAATCGCCTCAGGAAATTCGTGGCAGGAACTTGAAACGGAAACATCACTGCCACTGGGTAAATGGACACATGTTGCTGCTGTATTTATTCCCGGAGAAAAAGTCACTATTTATATCAATGGGGAAGAGGCAGTATCCCGGAAAATTAAAGGAAATTTCATTCCCACTTTATATGGATCACTTACGATTGGAAGGAATGCCCAGTCAAAGACCTGGGTTGAGAGGCAGCTGACCACCGAAAACAGCTTTTTCTTTTTGGACGGAATTCTGGATGAAGTGAAAATTTATGACCGCATAAAAAGCTGGGAGGAAATCCGAAAAGAATTTGCATCAGCTGGAAACTTGCCGGCTCCGGCTCTTAGTGATCGAAAGCTTTTCCCAATCGGAGCCCATGGTACGGGCAATTTTGGCGCCTTTTATACGAAGCTCGATTACTATAAGGAATGGGATGATTTATGGAGGGTAAGCGATGTTCCCGACGTATTTGTGAGGTTCGACGAATCACCCGTGCAGTTTGTTTTTTGGCGGGGAACCAGCTATGTTCCCTGCTGGGTGAGTGAAAACCGTACCTGGTATACGAACGAATGGCTGGAAACCTGGGGCAGCGATGTCTCCAGTTGTGCGGAACCGCTGATGGACCGGATGTGCAAATTTTCCCATGTCAGGATCATTGAGAATACCGATGCCCGGGTGGTCGTTCACTGGCGGTATGCCCTCAGCGATGCTTTTGATGTCATCGCCGGACACAAGGAAAATCCGAGGGGGGAATGGTGCGACGAGTTTTATATTATTTATCCTGATCAGGTTGGAGTGCGCAAAATGGAGCTTCATTACACCATGCCTGAACGAAAGCACGATTGGGAGGAACAAATCGTTCTTTTGCCCCCTGGAAAACATCCGGAGGAGGTGATCGATAAAAAGAGTGTCACCCTGGTAAATATGAAGGGAGAGACAGCTGATTATACCTGGGATGACAAGTTGCAGGTGGATATGCCTGATCCCAAAGGAGCCAATATGTCTTACGTAAACTTCAAATCAACCTATAAACCCTTCTTTATCATTTCACCAAATCCGGTTGAAACGGTGGAAGGGAAATGGGCTTCACCCTATTTCAGGACCTATGCGGCCAATATGGCACAAGGCTATCGGGAAGATCCTTCCCCCTCGGCCTATGGTTGGTGGAATCACTGGCCGGTGGTTCAGATTCCGGGCGACGGGCGCTGGGTAGTTAAAGCCGATCATCCCAGCCACTTTAACCTCACCACCTTTGTTCAATGGAATGATTATACCCATACGAAAACCACCCGAACCCGGATCATGTTACAGGGTATGACTGCCAAAGGGGCCAAAGATTTAGTGCCGATGGCAAAATCGTGGTTACAGGCTCCAAATCTCACAATTAAATCAAGTGCGTATCAGGGAGGCGCTTACGACCAATCAGAGCGAGCCTATGTTATCGTAAAGAAAACTGCAGCCGCTAAAGCTTCTCTTGATTTTACCCTTGAGGCCAGCAAAGAATCCCCCTTATTGAATCCGGCAATTATTGTCAGAAACTGGGGGAAACAGCACGCTGAAATCAGGATTAACGGTCAAAAAATTGGAGAGGGAAAAAACTTCAGGCAGGGCATCGTTTCCAATTCCGACTCGGATGACCTGATTATCTGGCTCCGGCTTGACAGCGAAAAGCCCATCGGGATTTCGATAATTAATCACTGAAAAACCAAAAAATGAAACTAGTAAAATCAATGGCTATTGTCATGGCAGTCACTGCGCTGTTTGCATTTACCGATAAAAATAAATGGGCGCAAACACCGCCCATGGGCTGGAATAGCTGGGATTGCTATGGCCCTACCGTGGAAGAGCATGAAGTAAAAGCCAATGCCGATTACATGGCAAAATATCTGAAAAAATTCGGATGGGAATATATTGTCGTGGATATCCGCTGGTTTGTTGAAAATGATAAAGCGGGCGGCTATAACGAAAAGGACCCCCGGTATGTCATTGATGAATTCGGCCGGTATCAGCCCGCCGTTAACCGTTTTCCATCCGCTGCAAATGGAAAAGGATTCAGGGATTTGGCAGATTATATACATCAGAAAGGGTTGAAATTCGGTATTCATATCATGCGCGGAATTCCGAAAATTGCGGTGGACCGGAAACTTCCGGTCAAAGGAACTAAAGGCATTACAGCCGATCAGGTGTGCTCAAAAGAGAACCTCTGCCAGTGGTTGAGCGATAATTATACCGTGGCAGCCGGCAAGCCGGGATCGCAGGAATATTACAACTCGATATTTGACCTGTATGCGCAATGGGGAGTGGATTTTATCAAGGTTGATGACCTTTCTGCGCCTTTCTATCATAAAGATGAAATTGAGATGATCCGTAAGGCGATAGATCAGTGCGGACGTCCGATCGTGCTGAGCACATCGCCGGGACCCACACCGATAGAAGATGCTGAACATGTTGGAAAAAACGCCAATATGTGGCGGATGGTGAATGACGTTTGGGATACCTGGCCGCACATTCGCAACCTGTTTGAGGTCTGCCGGAAGTGGTACCCCTACATTAGCCCGGGTGCCTGGCCCGATTGTGATATGATCCCGCTGGGACGCCTTTCCATCCGGGGTGAAGTTGGGAAGGACCGCCCTACCCGTTTAACAAAGGATGAGCAATATACCCTCATGACCCTGTTCTCCATTTTCCGCTCACCGCTGTTTTTTGGTGGCGATTTGCCCAGCAATGATGCGTTCACCCTTTCATTGCTGACCAATGAAGAGGTATACAGGATGCATCAGGAAAGCTCCGATACCCGTCTGCTTTTTCAGCAGGATGGAAAAGTTGCGATTACTTCAAAAAATAAAAAAACACAGGAAACTTACCTCGCCCTGTTTAATATTTCGGAAACGCCGGATGTTGAAGTGAAAGTAAGCCTGGCTGATCTGGGCTTTACCAGTGAGGTAAAAGTTACCAATCTCTGGAATGGAGAGCAAACAGGGGCTTTCAGCGGCACCTTTGCTCAGAAAATTGCCGCGCATGCTTCGGGTCTGTATAAAATAAGTCAGGTTCAGAAAAAAGGTACCGGAATCGTTCCGCCCATTGATCTCCAGATAGTTCATGATCAGGACGATATGACCTGGAACGATTATCATCCGATACCGGGGAAAAATTGGGCCGATCCTTCGCTCAAGCCTGCAAGGCAGATCAGGATTGCCCTGGTGGCCATCGACTTCCCGGACCAGCCGTTCGTGGTTACCCTGCCCAAATATTCCGATCCCTTTGGAAATCCACAGATAGATCCCATACCGAGGGAAAAGGTGGCACAATTCTATGCCGATTTTTTAAACACCCCGGGCGAAGTGCGCCATGGTCAAACCATCAACGGATACTGGATGGAGCAGTCGAGGGGCCAGGTGGGAGTAGCAAAGATTGATGCGTTCGGACCGTACCGGATGCCCAAAAATCTATGGGAATATGGCTGTAATGAATGGGGGCAGGCCAACGCTACCCCGACTGGCATTCCCGCGCGCGGCCGCATGGAAAAAGATTGTGATTCGGTCTGGAAAAAAGAAGCCGGGGATCTTCTCAGGAATTACGATGCCATTTTGCGGATTTATGCCGGATATGACGAGACCGGTATCTGGCAGGAGTTCGGGGAGATGAAATTTCGCTCAAAAGAGGATATCCCGGCTGAATGGGGCAATCCGGATCCCACGAAACCCCGTTGGATAAAAACCAGGTATGTCGACTGGACCTCCTGGAAAGCAGGCGCACAGCAGTGGGGACTTTCGTCGATGCGCCAGGGCGAAAATTCGGGAACCATCACCCATGAGATCGGACATTACCTGTTTCACACCGGCGACAACAATAATAACCCTTATGTGCAGCCTTACCGGCGTGTTGGATCGGGTACCTGGGACATGATGGACCGTGGCAGCTTTAATGGTCCGGAGGGGCCCCACAGCCGCTGGAAGGTGCCTGCCATTGCCGGAGCCGCCATGCCGGCCGGTCTCATGCTTCGACAGAAAATGAATTTTAAGTTTGTCACCGAAGATCAGGTTTTGACACTCAACCGAAACGATCTGGCAAAATCGGGATTAGTGGTAACAACCATAACCGCGCGGGCGGCAGATCCATTACCCGGCACGGTAGCCGGCGTGGTTGTCAGGCTCGATGGGGAAGCTCCCCAGGATCGAACTCCTGAATCGGATCCGGCACTCGATCCCCTTTCTCCGGGCAAATCAACCTATAATTTCTACTCGGTGGAGGTGGTTCAGCAGATCGGTTACGACTCCTATACTCCCGACAACGGGGTGCTGATCGCGAAAAACAAGGACAAGGAAGGGAATACCGGCGGGATCAATGGTTTTAATTGTTTCAACTGGGTGATCGACGCACATCCGGAGGATATTAACAAGGTCGATTATTTACAGCCTGGCGACGGAACCCCGGTGATGCGCACCCCGGCTGATTACCGTCAGCTGAATGATGCACTGTTTCATGCCGGCACCAACTCCGGAAGCAAGTCGGAATGGGTGGATACGCCTAACCGCCTGCATTTTTACATCCTCGATAAGCAGACCAGCGCCGACGGAATAATTTCGTATACGGTAGGCATCCGCTCCCTCGATGGTTCAGGTCCCCAGGCCCGTGGCGTACATCTCAGCTCGCCAAATTCAATCCAAAAATCGGAAGGTTATCAGCGCTGTGATTTCAGCTTGGGCAACACCGGAAAAGGGTGGGATATTTACCGGCTCACGGTCACTATAGCAGGAGAAGGATGGTCGGCCCAGCTGGCCAATGAACTGGCTGCCGTTGAATCAGGCAAGCCTCAGAGTGTGCCTGTATTTGTGGCCCATGAAAAAACTAGTTCCAAAAGTGCCACGGTAAAACTTACGGCCACTTCCGAAAGCGACCCGGCAAATACGGTTACTGTAAAATACGAGATATCAGGCAATTAAACAATGGTTAGATTCTCTGTCGTTAAGGGCTTTAATGTATTGCAGAATAATTTGACGCAAAATGAAACAGACTGTAAAAATTACATTGATCACAATAATTGCTTTTGCATTATATTATTTTTCGAGTAAATTTTATTTCAAAAATATTTACGATTATTTATGCAATTTTATTTCCATTAAGATTATTTCCTATCTTCTAACCTATTTAATAACAGGAATGCCTTTATTTATAGGATTATTTTTAATTCATAAACCTATAAATATCACAAAAAGTCTGGGGATTAATAAGGGATTTCTTACCGGAGTAATATTCGCAGCATTTTTTGAAGAGTTGTATTTTCGAGGTGTATTTTTTGGGCAATTATTTCGTTATGCCAAAATCGGATTTATACCTTCAATTTTATTATGTGCCTTGCTGTTTGCTTCCGGACATTTATGGCAAAGTTCAGACTTATCTGTTTTAGTTGGAATTTTTGCCACAACTTTTCTTGGTGCACTGTTTTTTGCATGGACTTATATTGAATGGAATAATAATTTATGGGTTCCTATTGGTTTGCATTTGTTTATGAATTTGCATTGGATGCTGTTTTCAGTCGGAGATAATGCGTTAGGTGATGCTTATGCAAATATATTTAGAGCCATAACCATCGCTTTTACCATTGTTGGAACACTTTTGTACAAAAAGCATAATAAGGCAGGATTGAAAATTACCAGAAACAATTTATGGATTAATAAAAATTGGACCGATCCTGCGAATAATGTCAATTTAAAACAAGAGATTTCTGAATGAATTTTTCAGTCCGATCTTTCCTCCCTCTTGCCCTGGCCGTGGCCTGTTTTTCATGGGCACTGCCTGCAGCTGCCCAGACCAAATCCTCGTCGAAAATAACGATTGGGGATGCCTATGAATGGCCTGCTTATCATCCGACATTGAATTATAATTTCAGGAATGAGTTTCCGGCCCTTCAGGCACCGGCCCGCGACCTGAATGATTGCCCGCAGGTGGTAGGATCGCAATCCTCCGGATGGTGGACCTTCCGCTGGGGACCCCGGGCCAACCCTCTGGTCACCGCCGCCGCCATCACCCCGATGCTGGAACGGATGAATAAAGATTTTGCCTACTTCCGCGATACGATGGGATGGCCGCCGGATAAGCGGGCCAAACGGGGATACCGGAGCGCCATCTATCTTTTTGGATCAGGTTTGTGCACTGACGACGCCTCCAACACTGAACTCGGTGGCTGGCAAAGCGCTATCTATTATCAGGGGGAGAGCTGGCCGATGGTATTAGCCTCCTATTACCCGGTATATTGTTTCGATCCGGCCTGCAAATACAATGACCGGGATTATCAGATGGGAGCCATGGTACACGAAGGAATTCATTCGATACTGGCCGATCTGCCGGGTTGTAAAAATGCGGCCTGGTTTCAGGAAGGCGGTAACACCTGGCTGCAGCAGGAAGCCGAATCGCGACGGTCGGGTGATTACAGCAGCATGGGATTTCTCAATGCCTGCCCGTACATCGCCCCGTTCATGCCCATCGAATGTTACAGTGGATGGCTGCAGGACGATACCTTTGGCGGTCCTTCGGCCGAAGGGGTAAACCGTTACAATGGCAACCAGCAGCTGTGTACCTGGCGGAATTTACTCGGAGGCAACCAGTATGGAAATACGTTCCCTGTTTTTCTCGGGCAGGCACTGGGAACAGGCAGTATCGCCTGGATCTGGAGGTATTGTCCTAACCGTGTTCTCGATGGCATGGCCGACTCTTTGGGCGATTCGCAAATCCGCAGGCTGATCATGGAATACCGGGCCAAACAGGCACTATTGGATATGAAGGAATGGACCGGCGCCATTAAAAAGCTGATCGACGACAACTTCAAGTTAAGCATAAAAGCAGAGTGGCAGCCTTCCTGGCTTAATCCGCCCGTCTGGGTGGCCACACCCTATGCAAAAACCACCAACGACGGCAACGGGCTTCTGACCCCGGAGTTCCGGACCACCCCGGGATGGTCGGGCGCAAATCAGATTCCGCTGTTCATATCGGGCGACACCGTGGTGGTGAATTTTCAACCCCTTGGACCCAACATGACCTGCCAGCTTTGTTACCGCACCAAGGATGGAACCACCGTGTACAGTCAGCCGGTAACCGGAGGCGACTGCATCCTCCGGCTGGATAAGAAACCGGCTAACAGTGTGGTTTTTGCCGTGATCAGCAATACGGATTATGTATATCGGGGCGAAAGCACACGCAAGGCCCATTATGACTACCGTCTGCAATTGGTGAAAGGCGCCGTCAGGGCGGCAAATATCTATGTTAAATGGTACGACTGGGTAAAAGATCTGAAAGACATTATTTCAGGAACAGATACTTATGCTGCTACCACCGATGATGTCCTCCTCTTTCCCAACCCGGTCGAGAGTCATAATGGGATTCTGAATATCAAATTCCTGAATCAGGATAAAGAGGAGCGAACCATTGAAATCAATGATGCCCGGGGTCAGCTGATCTATCGGAATTCAGTAAGAACCGATCTCACTCTTGGCATCGCGGGCCTGCTGCAACCGGGGTTATATTTTATCACGATAAAAACCTTTACCAACCGGAAAACTTATAAGCTGGTCGTTATTTAAAAGGGTCCATTATAAATGTTTATTTGCCCTGCTTCTGCCTGGCGCCGTTATAGGCAACCCAGCGCCACACCCATTCCACCGGCCCCTGATTCCGGTATCGGAACCAGAAAATATTCATCACCATCTGGAGAAAATAAACTCCCAGTGCTATTATTATCAGCAGGGGGATTTTAGTTTGTCCGAACAGCCCCAGGCCCCAGCCGTAAAAAAGGATCGATAAAAACAACGACTGCATAAGGTAGTTGGTCAGTGACATTCTGCCCATCAGGGCAAAAGGCCCAAGCGCTCTAGTCACCGAAAGATTGGTGGTGATGAGGAAGATAAACAACATATAACCCGCGGCCACCGACATATTCATGAATTCGTAGCCCCACATGGTCAGGGCCGGGGCAAACCGGCTTTTTGGATCGGCAATGCCGGCATAATTAAAGTAAGCTGCCACTGCGATAATCACTACGAACAACCAGATGCCGAACCAATTTTTTACCTGATCAGCCACCCTCAGGTGCAATTCATATTTTGAAGCGACGAATCCAAAAAGGGAGATACCAATGATCTTGGGTAAGTAATAGAACAGATTGATGTTCCTGAAATCCCAATACTCGTGCAGGCGCAGCCTCAGGCAATCCAGATAACTCCCATGCGGATATACACTTTTTGCCTGCTCCAGGCAACCGGTACAAGTGGAGGACATGGCATCAGGCAGTGTTATAAAGACACTCATTGCCAACCAGATGGCAATAAAGAAATAAAAAATGAATGCAAGGATTAATTGTCCTCGGGTGGACAGATTGCGTACGGCGAGAATTAACATACCGGCAATCGCATACATCAGCAGGATATCGCCGGCCCAAAGAAAGAATATATGGGCCAGGCCAAAAAGTGCCAGTACACCCATTCGTCGGCTCATGAAGCCGGTATAACCCGCTCCCTCCTCGCGAAATCGCCTGAACTGTAAAAAGATGCCATATCCGAACAGAAAGCTGAACAGAAAAATGAATTTATCTGCTGTCAGGCTGATAAAAATATTGTAGAATTTCTGCTGGAAAGGATCAGGCAGCCTACTGTAGAATCCGCCGAAATTAAAAAACGACGCATTGAAACCCAGGGTATTCACCAATACGATGCCCAACAGGGCAAATCCACGGAGAATATCGAGACTACTGATCCTTTCGCGTGACGAGACCGGATTGATCATTACTTCCCAAACTCAAACTCTTTCGGGGGCTCAGCTCCCAATAGGTTTTTCACAAAGTAATCCCATTTCCGGCGCATCATGTAAGTTGATCCGGGTGAGCCATATCCGTGTCCAGCGTTCGGGAATAATATCAGGTCGAAATCCTTGTTGGCATTAATAAGCGCCTGAACCACGAGCATGGTATTCGACAATGGAACATTGCCATCCATCGTGCCGTGAGTGATCATAAGTTTACCCTTCAGATTTTTTGCCAGCGCCTCATTTGCCTGATTGTCATAACTGGTTGTGCCATCAGGATTTTTGGTCACCAGGCCCTGCCATTTCTCCCCCCAGTCATCTTCGTAACTGCGGTTTTCATGGTTGCCTGATTCACTTACGGCTACTTTGAAAAAGTCGGGATACCTGAGGATGGCATCGGTCGAAGCAAAGCCTCCACCCGAATGACCGCATATTCCTACCCGGTCGATATCAATCCAGTGATAGCGCTCGGCCAGCTGTTTCATCCCCGTTATCTGATCTGGCAAACCGTTGTCGCCCATATTGCCATAGTAGGCTTCATGAAACGATTTTGATCTTCCGGGAGTGCCCATGGCATCGATGGTCACCACGATGAATCCAAGCTCGGCCATCGCCTGCAGATCACCATGAACGGCACTAAAACTTCGTGAGCCGGTGCTCCCGGTTTGAGGTCCTGGATAGATGGAATTTATGATCGGATATTTTTTGTTTACATCAAGATTTGAAGGCGTGTACATTAATCCGTAAATATCGGTGACACCGTCGCGGGCCTTCATTTTTATCGGGATAGGAGCTTTCCAGCCGGTAGCTGCCAGAGCAGAAATATCGGCTTTCTCCAGATCAAGAATCTTTTTCCCACTGATGGCCCTGAGCTCCGATACCGGTGGCGTAGTAGGTGTGGAGTGAGTATCCACGAAGTAATCATATCCCGGTGAAAAAGATACTGAATGGTTGGCGCTGTCAGGGGTCAGAAGCTTAAGATCCGTTCCGTCGAAATTAACGCTGTAGAGATAGGTGAAATAGGGGTCGCCCGGCTCCCGGCACGAACCGGTAAACAGCAGCTTTCTCGCTGCCTGATCAACGCGCAGCACTTGCAGCACGCGCCAGTCGCCAGTGGTAATTTGTTTTTTAAGTGTTCCTGTACCCAGATCATACAGGTAGAGATGTCCCCAATTGGTCCTTTGCGAAAACCAGATGGCCTCATTCGTTTTAGCCAGCATATGCCAGTTGATCTTATTATATCCGGATTCAAAAAAGGTTTTTTCACTTTCCTTAAGTACCGTACGTACCTCGCCAGTCTCCGGATTCGCTACTCTGAGGGTGGCATCTTTATGATCCCGCGAAATGGAAAGGAAGGCGAGCTTCGAGCCATCCTCGCTCCATTCGGCATCCCCGAGAACGCCGCCATCAGCGATGTGGTCGGTGACAGAACCGCGGTGCTGATCGGGTTCCATTTTAAGGCGTACCACTTTTGGTCCGTCGAGATGTATAACCACCCTTTCCACCCTGAAGATCACTGAATCTCCTGGCATAGGATATTTCCATGCTTCCAGTTTCGGGTGTCCCACATTGGTCGAAACCATATACATCATGCCCACTCCGCGTCCGTCGTGCTGGAAGGTGGCAATCTTTTTTGAATCGGGCGACCACAGCAGGATCGGGCGGTCGCTTTTGGTCCAGCCGGCGTTGTCGGTAGCATAGCCAAAATCCTCGATACCATCCTTGGTGAGCTGTGTTTCAACCTTGGTTTCCACATCCCTCACCCAGAGATTATAATTCTTGATAAAGGCCTCTTTTTTCCCATCCGGAGATACGCTCCCCATGCTCCGGGAGCGGCCCATCGGTCGCTGGCCAGCCTGTGGTGCCGGCTGCGTTTCTGCTGTTGTGGATAAGGTTTTGCTTTTTTTCTTTGCGTTCACCAGATAGGTTACCGATCCGGCTGCGGTGGTGGTCCGATAGGTAAACTGATCATTATCTTTCCAATTGGCCTGTACACCGGCTCCGTAAACCAGCGACGACCACTTACGGTCCATAAACTTTTCGGCCTGCTTGTAATCCTTGTCGGTAAGCACTTTAGGCATATATGGCACCTGTGCATTCAGGCTATTTGCCGCTAATACCAGGACGGCAAAAAATCCGGCGAAACGAGTGAAAACTTTCATATCGGCTTAGTTTTAATAAAATACCATGTGAAGGTAAACAATTTTAATTCCGTGAAAATGGCCGTACAGCAGCTGCCACTCCAAAAGTAGCTGACGGTGCAGGCCCCATGACAAATTCAAGCGTCCCGCCAGCTTTTATATCTTCAAAACTGATGTAAGATTTTGCGTAAGCCTGTCCGTTCAGCCTTACGCTTTGAATGTATTTATTGGCGAGACTGTTGTTACTGGCAACAATTTTAAGCTGCCTGTTATTTGCCAGTTTGAGAATCGCTTCATCAATCAGCGGACTTCCGAACACGAAATCTCCCCCGGCCGGAGCCACCTGATACATCCCAAGAGCTGAGAGAATATACCAGGCCGACATCTGTCCCACATCCTCATTCCCCGCCAGGCCCGCCGGCTGATCACTATACAGCGTGGTCATTACCTGTCGCACTTTTTCGGCCGTTTTCCATGGCTGACCCACATAATTGTACAAGTATAAAATGTGATGGCTGGGCTCGTTTCCATGAGCATATTGTCCGATCAGACCGGTTACGTCGAGCGCATTTTTCAACTCCCCTTTCACCAGAAACAGGGAATCCAGCCGGGCGATAAAGGCTTCTTTCGATCCAAAGAGCGAAATCAATCCGTTCACATCATGCGGCACGAGCCAGGTATACTGCCAGGCATTGCCCTCGCGATAATCAGCCAGGCCTATCGGGTTAAATGGTGTTCGGAATATTCCTTCTGAATTTTTCGGCCGCAAGAGCCTCGTTTGAGGATCGAAATAATACCGGTAAGCCTGACTTCTTTTGATGAAATAATTATAGTCATCCATGGCGCCCACCTTCTTCGCAACCTGGGCGATCGACCAGTCGGCAAGGCCATATTCCAATGCCTTGGCAACCGAGGAAGACTCCTTGTCGTAAGGAATATATCCATACTCCTTCAGCCATTTCATTCCCCTTTCGTCGAGCATTGCCGATGTCTTCATCGCTTTATAGGCAATCTGATTATCAACGTTATATCCTTTGAGGACAATATCCGCCAGTACCACCGCACCCGGATTGCCTACCATGGCATTGGTTTCATTCGACATCATGTGCCAGACCGGCAGCTTACCCTGCTCCCTGTAAATGTGGATCATCGTTTTGGCAATATCAGGTACCATTTGAGGTTGAACCAGGTTCATGAGCGGGTGGGCCGCCCGATAGGTATCCCACAGGGAAAAGGTGGAATAATTTACGAAATCATTGTGCAAATGAACCTTTCTGTCGGTCCCGAAATAATCGCCGTTCACATCGCAATAAACCGAAGGGGCAATCATGGTATGATAAAATGCGGTGTAAAAAGTGCGCAGAATATGGGAATCCTTAGAGGAAATTACAATCCGGTTTAAAGCCTGATTCCAGGACTGGTCTGCATTGGCACGGGTTCTATCGAAATCCCATCCGGGCAATTCCGCCTGCAAATTCATTTTGGCATTTTCGATGCTTGCGGGTGATAAAGCCACCTTCACCAAAATGGTTTCCCGGTCTGCGGTTTTAAAATGCGCCACCCCATAGGCATTGGGTAACACCATGGTATCCACTTTATTTACCAGATGAGCTGCGGAGGACGTAAAGGCAATCATTGGTTTTGAAAAGCGGGCGGTAAAATACATTGTATGATTTTGAGCCCATCCGGTGGAGGTCCGATATCCGGATATGGTTGATTCATCTTCCTGTATCACATAGGTTTCCGTTGGTGTATCGTCGAGCCCATGTTCCAGGTCGATAATTACGCTGGCTTCAGATGATGCCGGAAAAGTGTACTTATGAAACCCCACCCTTACCGTCGCCGTCAACTCCACATCGATATTGAATCGGTCGAGATGAACCTTATAATAACCGGCCTGCGCTGTTTCATTTTTATGCGAGAATTTCGACCAGATCCCCGACTGCGCGTCAGCCAGGTTTCCACGGGTCAGCTTCACCTCTCCGATGGAAGGCATCAGCGAGATATCGCCCATATCCGCACTTCCCGCACCGCTCAGGTGAGTATGCGCAAATCCGATAATTGTTGAATCGCTGTAATGATAACCTGAGCACCAGTCCCAGCCTTCTGAAAACTGAACAGGGCCCAGCTGGACAGTTCCAAAGGGGACATTTGCCCCGATAAACACATGGCCATGATCGCCGGTTCCAATGAGCGGATCAACATATTTGGTTAGATTCATAGGTTCAGGATGACAGGAAATCAGTAAACCCAGAATAGCCAGA
>Ga0114951_10000562_pt1 | contig 50049 bp, 60 predicted proteins | sample AM7aDNAmetaG_FD_88677 | JGI IMG/M metagenome (GOLD analysis project Ga0114951, IMG submission 88677) | Freshwater microbial communities from Finland to study Microbial Dark Matter (Phase II) - AM7a DNA metaG | ecosystem: Environmental > Aquatic > Freshwater > Lake | place: Finland: Lake Alinen...
AAGCCGGCGCATCTTCCGCTTACAATCCTTAAAGATGCGCTGTTTCTCTTCATCCAGGAGTTCCATCTGCTGGACCAGAAAATCCACGTAATAACGGTAACCCTTGTCCGTGGGCACTCTTCCACCTGAGGTATAAGGATGTTTTAAATACCCCGATTCATCGAGCTCGGAAAATATATTCCTGATGGTTGCCGGACTCAGGTCGAATTCCTGGGCAATATCATCCGAAGCTACCGGAAGCGCGTTCTTGATGTAGCGGTTAATTGCCGCGTTTAAAACCTGCTTCCTGCGGGAATTGTGGTCCACGGTGCGCATTTGCCTGTCTCCTAAAAACCTACTTTTACCTTCTGTAAAAGCGTAATTCTAACATAATCTACTGTTTTGTCAATAAAATTAGCAATGGAAACAGTAGAGTGCTAATTTGAAGCCAAAAAAAATCATTCCCCCCTTCCTAATATTATCTTGATCCCATGGATGTTCACGTGTTTCTTCTCCATCAGGTAGTGCACATATTCCAGCCTTTTCAGGTCCTTAAGGGAATAAAGCCGGTTTTTCCTGCCCAAGCGCTTGGGCTTGACTACCCCCGCTTTATCCAACTGCCGTAATGTCCAAACCGGTATTTCCGTCAGCCGGCAAACCACCCCGATAACATATACGGGCTCCTCCGGTGAGATCTTAATCCTAAACACTGGCATATCTGGCCTCCTGACGAATTAAAGATAGCATATCTATTTTAATTTGTCAAGATAAATAATTATTTTAGTTAGATAATCTAACAGATATTTTTGGACGCTTACAGGCCGCTATCGACGCGTACGTCCGGATCTTTGTTGATCCGGTTGAACAGCGCCCGGGAGATCTCCAGCTCGATCTCAACCCCTTCCTGCAGGTAATCCACCTTCTTTACTTTTGCCTGCCGGTAGAAGAAATCAACCAGTTCCATGCGGTTATGCGGGAGTCTAACGCGCAGGTTGAGCATGAGGTCGGAAAAATTTCCGCTGATCGCTCCGGTCAATGCCTCCATGTTCTCCCCGGTCTTGGCGGATAAAAGCACCGCTCCCGGAAAATCTTTCCCGGTAAGCTCCAGCCAGCTGCGGTCCTCCACCAGGTCGACCTTATTTAATACTACCAGGATAGGTTTATCCTTGGCGCCTAATTCCTCCAGAACATCGAGTACTGCCTGGTTATGCTGAGACATCCTGGGATCGGAAATATCTAAAACATGGATCAGCAAATCCGCCTCCACCACCTCTTCCAGGGTGGCTTTAAAAGCTTCAATCAAATGGTGAGGCAGGTCATGCAAAAATCCCACAGTATCGGAGATTACAATGCTCTGCCCGTTGGCCAGGGTCATGCTTTTAGAAAGCGGATCTAAAGTAGTGAACAGCTTTTCCGAAGTCGGCTGGTTGGACGCGGTCAAAAGGTTCAAAAGCGTGGATTTTCCCGCGCTGGTGTAACCGACCAAGGCAACGGTCGGAATATGGCTGCTTTGCCTTTTTTTCCGCATCGTTGAGCGGTGCAGCCGGGTGTTCTTTAAATCTTCCCTTAATTTAGCGATCTTTTTTCTTGCCTGGCGGCGGTCCAGTTCTAACTTCGTTTCTCCCGGGCCGCGGGTGCCGATCCCTCCTCCGACGTCCGAGAGCATTACCCCTTTACCCGAGAGCCGGGGCAGCAAATATTCCATTTGCGCCAATTCCACCTGCAGCTTGCCTTCCGGGCTTTTTGCCCTGCGGCTGAAGATATCCAGGATCAACTGGGTGCGGTCGATCGTCTTTTTGCCAAAAGCTTTTTCCAGGTTACGCTGCTGGGTTCCGCTTAGTTCATGGCTGAAGATCACCACATCCACCTGTTCCTCATTAGCAATAAAACCGATCTCTTCGACCTTACCTTTCCCGATAAGATAATTGGGAGTGGCCCGGTCGCAAATACAAATTACGTTCTCCGCCACCTCGACTAAAGTCGAAGAAGCCAGCTCCTCTAATTCCGAGGATATATCTTCGATCCGCCAGTGATGCTTATCGGATTTTAATAGTACGCTGATTAAAAGTGCTTTTTCCATAGGATTTTATAATTGTTTATAGATACGTTTCGCGATCTCCGCGGGATTATCCTTCTCTTTGATATTTATCCACTTGATCCGCTTATCTTTCCTGAACCAGGTCAGCTGCCGCTTGGCATAATGCCGGCTGTTACGCTGTATCAAGCGCTTTGCCTCATCTAACGGATATTTTCCGGCAAGAAAACCGGCGATCTCCGGGACACCGATCGCCCGCGAAGCGGTCCGGCTTAATTTTTGCTTCCGCAGGCGTTTTACCTCGTTGATCACCCCGGCGGTGAACATTTTTTCCACTCTTTGGTCAATGATATTATATAGCGCCTGCCTGTCCGTGTTCAGTCCAAAGATTTTTATCTGAAATTCTTTGCCCAGGCCGACCCTGCTTTTTTGCAGCGCCGAAATCGGTTCACCGGCGGTCAAATATACCTCCAGCGCCCGGATGATCCGGCGGGAATCATGGGGATGGATCTTTTTGGCTGCCGGCGGGTCGACTTTGGCTAACCGGCGGTATAAATAATCATTTCCTTTAGCACTCAGCTGTTTTTCCAATTTTGCCCGGAGCAATTTGTCTTCGGGCACCGCCGGAAACAAACCGTCGACGATAACGGAATAATAAAGGCCGGTCCCCCCGGTAAACAGGGGGATTTTACCTTTTTTGAATAATTTATCGCAAAGGGATAATGCCGCCTGGCGGTATTGCGCCACATTATATTCCCGGCCGGGATCGATAATTCCCAAAAGGTGGTGCCGGACCTTTTTCCTCTCCCGGGCAGCAACCTTGGAAGTAAGAATATCCATTTTGCGGTATACCTGCATAGAATCGCAGGAGATGATTTCCGCGTTTATTTTTTCCGCCAGGAGGATCGCCGCTGCGGATTTACCGATCGCGGTAGGCCCCAGCAGGAAAATGATCCGCTTCAGCTTCTTGGGGGAATTTACGGGACGGGCATTCTTTTTAAGCATTACAGCGGGCAAACTTTGGTTTGAAAACCGTCACGGGAGAGCCTGTTCTCTAACTCCTGCGCTTCTTTTTGCGATGGGAATTTACCGACTTTCACCCGGTAGCCGGTGCCGGAATTTTCCACATAAGCGGGATAATCCTTGCTGATCAAAGTATTTTTGAAATTGTCGGCATTAGCGCTGCTGGTAAAAAAACCCACCTGCACGCAATACTGGCCGCCTTCAACGGAAACACCGGTAGCTTCCGGTTCGCAGGCTGGCGCAGGGAGATTTAAAAAGGTGATCCCTTTTGATTTTAGTTCCGGGCTCAGTGGAAAATCCTTTTTTAGCTTGAGCAGATACTCATTAGCCTTCTGATGATTTCCCCTTTTGGTTTCCAGCTGGCTCAAGCGGTACAATACCGCCGGTTTAAAGCTGCTGTTGGTGGCATCATTAACCAGTTTATTGTAAGCATCTTCAGCTTGCTGGAATTGCCCGGCAACCAAGAAAGTATCCGCCAAAGCCAGGCTGGCCTCCTGTTTAAATTTACTGTTGGAATTATTCAGGATCCTGCGGAAACAATTCTGCGCCAGGTCAACCTTAAATTCTTTAAGATAGCTTAAGCCCAGGATGTAGATAAGCTCATCGGTATTACCGAAATGCATCCGGTCGGCCTCCGCCTGGCCTTCAAAAATTACCCGGCGGTAATTACCGTGCAAAAAATCAGCCTTTAACTCATCCATATCCAGCGCCCAAGCCAGTACCGGCAGGAAAAAGGATGAGCAAACAGCGATCAGCCCTCTGGTTATATGTTTACGCATTATCATTGCCTTAGGTCTTTGGAAATCTTTCTCTGCAGATCCAGGATCTTTTTATGCCGCTTCTCTATTTCTTCCGGCTTGAGCGTTTCACAGATTTTTGCCGCTTCCGTGCCCGGGCGGGAGGAATATTTAAAGATATAGGCAGAGTTAAACTTGACTTTTTTAAACAGCGCGCAGGTTTCCTCAAACTCCTCTTGCGTTTCCGTGGGAAACCCCACGATCACATCCGTGGTCAACTTTCCGTCCTTAACAATTTTACGATAAGAATCAACTAAAGCCAAGTAATCTTTTGCGGTGTAGCCGCGGTTCATCAGCTTTAATATCCGGTCCGCGCCGGACTGCACCGGCAGATGCAGGGTTTTAGCCAGTTTTTCCAGGTCCCTGATCGCTTTAAAAATATCCTGACCGGCATCCTTAGGGTGCGAAGTGAAAAAACCGATTTCCTTTAAACCGGCGAGGCTGTTTACTTGCTCCAGCAGTTTGGCAAAATTAACCCCTGCCTCCCGGTAAGCATTCACATTCTGACCTAATAGGGTTACTTTACTTATCCCGTGGCTGATCGCCGTTTTGATTTCATTTAAAATATCTTCAGGTTTACGGTGACGCAAGCCTCCCCGCACATAAGGCACAACACAATAGGAACAGAAATTAGAGCAGCCCTCGGAAATGACGATAAAAGCGTGCTGCTTATCCTGGTAAAATTGCTGATGATAAATTTTTTCCGGGCGTAACTTACTATCTGTTTCCCATATCTTGCGCTCGAGTAAACTCTTGTTTTTTATCTTGCCGAGAATTTCCGGAAGTTTATGGATATCCTGCGGCCCAACCACAAAACTGACATCAGGATCGCGTTCAAAGGCGCGTTCCTTATAATTCTGCGCCATGCAGCCGACCAAACCAATGATCTTTTTACCTTTGTAAGCTCCAATCAGGCTCCATATCCTATCCTCGGCGTGCTTACGCACCGCACAGGTGTTAAAAATGATTATCTGAGCATCCCGGTCATTATCGCAAAGCTGATAACCGGATTTCTGCAGCAGCCCACCAATCACTTCCGAATCCCGAACATTCATCTGACAGCCAAAAGTTCGAAGCAAAACTTTGTTTTTCATCTTAAAATACCTTTTAGATACTCACCCTAAAGCTATTACTTATCAATGTTCTGCTTTAAAAGCCTCATGAAATTCAACCTTGCCCCTGGGAATTACTGAATCAAACGTCAGCACAAAGAACACTTCCTGGGGAATACCTTCATGGATCAAACCGGGCGCGTTCTTAAAACCAAACTTAACATAATAATTGGGGTCTCCTACAAGCGCGCAGCCTTTAGCGCCCAAAGCCCTTAAACGGGACAACCCCTCACGCATGAGCGCTTTGCCGATACCCTGCCTCTGTAGCCGGGGCACAACAGATATCGGGCCAAGGCCGTACCAACCCACAGTGCCGTCAGACATAGTAACCGGGGAAAAAGCGATATGTCCCACCACCTGCCCGTCAATTTCAGCAACCAGCGAAATAGTCAAAGCTCCTGCCTTACGTAAAGCATGGATAATAAACTGTTCTGTGTGGCGGCTAACCGCAAGGTCCTGGAAAGCCCCTAACGTAATTTCAGTTATCGCCTCAAAATCAGAACATTTTTCGTCTCTAATGATCATCTTTGACATAACGCATCCTTTATGGCGATGTTGTTTCTATGCCCACCGCCGCTTCTCTTTCCTCAAGCATATCCAGGTTGGTGTTCTTGGTTTCTTTGGAAAACCACAAGGCAATGAAAGTTAAGGCTCCCAGCGCCGAAAGATACAATCCGACAGCGCCGACCCCGTGATACCGGGCAAGCCAGACAGCGGCAAAGGGCGTAAGCGCGGCGCCTAAAATAGAGGAGATATTATAAGAAATGCCCGAACCGGTATAGCGCACATTCGTGGGAAACAGCTCCGGTAAAACTGCCGACATCGGGCCGAAAGACAAACCCATCAGTGTCATCCCGATGCACAAAAATAGAAGCATCAGTCCCATGTTCGCCCCCGCCCCTGTCCCCATGACCGCAGGATCAAGAAAAAATCTAAAAGAAACGCCGAACAAAATGATGGCGGCAGTGACCCACAAAAGAAAACTGCGGCGGCCATACTTATCCGCCAGCCAACCCGCGACCGGGATCATCCCCGCAAATAATAACACCGAGAGGATCTGCAGCACCAGGAAACCCCGATAACTGATCCCCAGGAAACCCAGCTGGGTAGAGCCGATCGCGTAGGAAAGGATCCAGGTGGTCATCAGATAAAACACCCCGTAAGTGGCAAGCATAATAAAAGCGCCCTGGATAAGCTTTTTGAAATGATTCCTCAGCACCACCACCAGCGGGGCTTTAAGCTTTTCACCGCGGGCCAGCGCCCGGGCAAACACCGGGGTCTCATCAAGCTTAAAGCGGACATACAGCCCTACCGCCACCATAACCACGGAAGCCAAAAACGGGATCCGCCAACCCCAGGCAAGAAAATCCCCCTGCAAGCGGGCCTCGGCAGAATTATAGTTAAAGAACATGGTTAGCAGCAGGAAAAAACCGTTGGCCAGAATGAATCCGAACGGCGCGCCCAATTGCGGCCACATCGCCGCCATCGCTCTTTTCCCTTCTCCGGCATTTTCCGCCGCCAGGAGCGCCGCTCCCGACCATTCACCGCCCAGCCCCAGCCCCTGGCAGAAACGTAAGATTGTCAACAGCGCAGGCGCCAGCAAACCGATCTGCATGACCGTAGGCAGCAGGCCGATAAGAAAAGTGGCAATTCCCATAGTCAAAAGCGAACCCACCAAAGTCGCTTTACGGCCGATCCGGTCTCCAAAATGCCCGAAGAGAACTGAACCTATCGGCCGGGCCACAAAGGCGACGCCAAAAGTGGCCATTGACGCCAGGAGCGCCGCTCCCGCATCCGCCTTGGGAAAAAATAACAGCGGGAACACCGAAACCGCGGCCGTAGCATAGATGTAAAAATCATAAAACTCGATCGTCGTGCCGATCATACTGGCAATGACAATCCGGATACGGGCGGCACCGGAATTATCGGTGCGCAAAGGTTTCTTATCCGGTTTCATCCTATTATTTTTAGTCAATTTCTAAAACTCCTTTTTTGCCAAAAACATTATGTCCATTGTCCATGTTTACGGTTCGCCAGTCTTTGCTTCTCCAATTTAGTCTCTTTAGAAATTACAAAAAACAAAATTATAAAGATAACAAACGAAGATCCGATCGTGCCCAGGTTAAGCCCTCCCCTGGCAATGGGCTTGGTAAGAAAATCACCAAAGGTGGCGCCGAACGGCCTGGTCAAAACAAAAGCTACCCAAAATAATATTATCCCTGAGATTTTCGTGTAAAAATGCATAAGCGCGACGATAACCAGGATCACCGATAACAAAATGGCGCTGTTCATGAATCCGAGGCCCAGATTATCGGACAAAAAATCCCCCGCGGCCGTTCCTAATGTGTTGGCAAATGCCACCCAATAAAATAGTTCCGCCCTGGAAGTGGCGATGTATTCTACGTTGATTGATTTTTCTTTTTTGTACCACACCGCAAGAATAATCAGTAATATCGTTACTAAAACAGCCGATCCCGCTGCATAACCAAGCTTCAACGTGCGATCGATGAAATCGGAGATAGCGGTACCGACTACAGCCGAAGCGGTAAAAGTCAACCAATATGCCCAGGGGTGATAACCCCTCAAGGAAAGTTTAATCAAAAGCAGGCCGAGAAATAAACTGATGAATATCGCGATAGTTTCCCAATACCCCAGCTTAAAGGTCATCGAGAACATATCCGCGCCGGTTTCCCCTAAGGTTGTGGATACTGTTTTGATTACCCAATACAGGAAAATTATGTGCGGAACCCTGTTTTTCAAGGTTGTATTTACCGCAGAAGGTACTTTTTTCACTTTAAGACCTCTGGCAACTTTTACTTACGCTCGCTTCTCTTTGCGTTATTCTAACACAAACCCCTGGCCCGATAAACAAAATAACCAGGCCGGTGTCAAAGCCTGGTTATTTTGTAAAAACAATTACGATCGGATAACCGGTTACTTTCTCTCCCCTAACTTATGGTCGAGCATAAATAACCCGTTATTGGAATCCTTGATCAATTTCAGCTTATCGACTATCTGCTTGGAATTGGCTTCTTCCTCGATCTGCTCATCGATAAACCACTTTAATAAAGATTCGGTAGCGGCATCATTCTCCTGCCGGGAAAGCTTTAGAAGGTCATTGATCAATACCGTGACTTTAAGCTCATGATCATAAACATCCTCAAAAACCTCCAGCGGCGTCTTCCATTCCGCATCCGCCGCTTTGATATCATCCAAAACTACCTTGCCGCCGCGCTGCAGGACATAATCGTAGAATTTCATGGCGTGGCTATTTTCCTCCTGGGCCTGTAGCCTCATCCAGCGTCCGAAACCCGGCCAGTTCTTGGCTTCAAAATAAGCGGCCATAGCCAGATACAGATACGATGAGTATAATTCTGCGTTGATCTGCTTGTTTATCGCTTTTGTAACCTTGTCTTTGATTTCCATCTTTTCTCCTTTTGTTTTATTTGCCTTTTTCCCTACTGCTCTCATTTGCAGGTTCCAACAAACCTTCTTACCTAAAATACAATAACAGGTCGGATGCCCAATATCAACAATTATATGCTTAACCTTGTTCGTGCCGGAAATACCGCTACCTTAATATTTTTTGCAGTAAATTAAACAGGTACCCCGTAAAAATGATCCCCAGGGTGGTGATCCCGAAAAAAATCAGGATCAACTTTAACTTCATTGCCCGCCGCAACATGATCGCTTCCGGCAAACTTAGCGCGGCTACCGCCATCATAAAGCTAAGCGCCGTACCCAAAGGAAAACCTTTCTGGAACAAGACGACTGCGATCGGCACGATCGCCGCACAGCTTCCGTACATCGGCACGCCGATAAGGGTGGCGATAGGCACAGAAAAGAATCCGGTTTTACTGATGATCGCCTGCACCGCTTCCTGGGGAACATAGTTATGGATCGCAGCGCCCAAACCCACGCCGGTAAGGATCCAAAACCAAAGTTTTTTTACGATGCATACCGCCTCATTAATCCCGAAGAAGATCCTCTGCTTTAATCCTTTGGGAGCCACCTGGCAGGCTTCCTCCTCCTCTGCGGAAACAATGTCTTTTTCAATATATTTCTCTAGTTTCATCCTGCCCAGGATCATCCCGGTAAAAATCCCGATCGCCATCCCGCTGGCCACATAAGCCAGGGTGATCTTCCAGCCGAAAAAACCCAGCATTAAAACCACCAGGTATTCATTAATCAACGGCGAAGTCACCAGAAAGGAAAAAGTCACCCCTAATGGAATACCGGCATCCAGAAAACTTATAAAAAGCGGAATGGAAGAACAGGAGCAAAACGGAGTAATCGCCCCGAACAACGAAGCGAAAAAGTTACCCCATCCCTTTTTCCCTACGATCCAGGCTTTTATTTTTTCCTGCGAAACGAAGCTGCGTAAGAATCCAATTACGGAGATCATTACGAACAGAAGCAGGATTATCTTTACGGAATCGTAAAGGAAAAAGTTCACTGCCCCGCCCATCCTTGATCCGGCGTCCAGTTTAAAGACGGAATATGTCAGCCAATCGATGATTAACTGCAGCATGAATTTTTATCCTTACCGGAAGGCTTGCAGCAGCACGGCGAAGACTTGGCCTTCTCTTCTATTTTCTTATCCAGCTTATCGAATATCCCTTTGAAAAATCCTTTAACTTTGTTTACTTTCTTTTCCTGCTTATCCATTTTATTCTCCTTTTAGCCACTCACTAATTTTAGCTTTGATCTGTTCGCGGACCTGCCGGGTGAATTCCAGTTTCTCCTGCGGCGTCCCCTGAAAACCGGACGGGTCAGGAAAACTCCAATGTATTCTTTTTGTCAATACGTTCCCCGGGAAAACAGGACATTTCCCCGCCTGGGATTCATCGCAAACAGTCACCACATAATCGTAACGTTTACCCTGTTTATAAAAATCGAAGGCGCTCTTGGTTTTATTTTGCGAGATATCTATACCCGCCTCTTTCATCGCCTCGACAACCACGGGATTTAATTTACCCGGCTCAAGCCCGGCGCTCTCTACCTCAAATCTATCGCCTGCCATTTGTTTTAAAAACGCTTCGGCCATTTGCGAACGGGCAGAGTTATGTACGCAAACAAATAACACCTTCTGTTTATCCATGGAAATACCTCCTTTTAAAATATAGTGCGACATTCACCAGGCCGATCAACACCGGGACCTCAACCAACGGGCCGATCACCGCCGCAAAAGCAACCCCTGAATTTATCCCAAAAACGGCCACTGCTACCGCAATCGCCAGCTCGAAATTATTGCTGGCGGCCGTAAAAGAAAGGGTCGCTGTCTTGCAATACCCGGCATTGATCCTTCTGCCTATAAAAAACGAGACCAGGAACATTACCACAAAATATATGAACAACGGCAGGGCAATCCGCACCACATCCAGCGGAATCTTGACAATGTATTCGCCTTTAAGCGAGAACATCACCAATATGGTAAAAAGCAGCGCGATAAGCGTCAAAGGGCTGATCCGGGGAATGAACTTTTGCTCATACCAATCTTTCCCCTTAAGTTTGATTAAACTAAAACGGCTGATAATCCCGGCTAAAAACGGTATACCCAGATAAATAAAAACACTGCGGGCGATTTGGGCCATAGTCACATTCACCGCCATGCCTTTCAGGCCAAACCACACCGGAAGTACGGTGATAAATATCCAGGCATACACTGAGAAAAACAAAACCTGAAAGATAGAATTAAAAGCGACCAGGCCGGCGCAATATTCCGTATCGCCGCAGGCCAAATCGTTCCAAACAATGACCATGGCAATACAGCGGGCAAGCCCGATCAGAATTAACCCGATCATATATTCCGGATACCCGCGCAAAAAGGTTACGGCCAAAATAAACATCAATACCGGGCCGATAATCCAGTTTTGCACCAGGGAAAGACCCAATATTTTTTTATCCTTAAACACATCCCCCAATTCTTCGTATTTCACTTTGGCCAGGGGCGGATACATCATCAGGATAAGGCCGGCAGCAATCGGGATATTGGTTGTCCCAACCTGGAATTTATTCCAGAAGCTTACGATCGCCGGATAGAAATACCCCCATAAAACCCCAATCGCCATGGCAAGAAAAATCCATAGCGTTAAAAATCTGTCTAAAAAAGATAATCTTTTGGCAATATTTTCCTTCATTTAACATCTCCGCCTGAAGCGGCCCTAAAATATATTCCTGGCATAATACAACCCTACAATTATAAAAATTACCCCCGTGATTCTGCGAGTTAAATATTCGACTCCGGTGATACGCCGAAACCAGCCGCCCAGGGAAGTAACCCCCATGGCGATCGCCACGGCAAATAACAATACAGGAAGCCCTGTCCCTACCCCATAAATAAGAGGTAGTAAAGCCCCCGCTTTACTATTCAATGACAGGGGGATAAGGCTTCCGAAGAAGAGCGCCGCTGAAATAGGGCAAAACGCCAGCGCAAAAATTAACCCTAAAAGAAAAGCTCCCGGAACCCCGGAATCAAGAATTTTATTATAATGCTTCAGGGGCAAAGTTAAAATGGGTAATTTAAATGTGATTATTTTTAACAAAAATAACCCCGTGATTATCAAAAGCGGCCCCAGCGCTTTTGGCATATATTTCTGCAAAAACTGCGCAACTTGCGGAACACTTAAAAGAGAGCTGATAATAATCCAACCCAGCACCGCATACGCCGCCATCCTGCCGAGGGTATAAGCAAGCCCGGAAATAAAAACAGGCCCGGGATGCAATACTTCCTTTGATAAAAAAGAAACTGCCGCAATGTTGGCGGCCAACGGGCAAGGGCTGATCGAAGTCAATACCCCCAGCCACAACGCTGAGCCCAAAGCTAGCAATATCTCCATTATTACGTATTCCTCATAAAATCGCTTAGTTCCGCGGTCACGTATCCGATAAACTTTTGCTTATTATGAACGAGCTCCCAAATTTTATCGAGCTTTTTCGATTTCAATGTTTTGCCGTCTTTTACCGATAAAAGGATCAATGTTTTAGTATAGAGTTTATAATCATCCACAAAATGTTCATTGCCCCGCTCCTCCACATTAACAGCTATGAATTCGACTTTTCCCGCGGAAAGAGCATCCCCGAAATTCGCTTCAAGCGCCTCCCTGGCATATTTCTCCATAGTGGTGCAGGTAGGGCAACGGAATGTACCGTGAAAATAATATACGATAACCTTTTCCGCTGGTTTATTCTCCGCTGCGTCAGCCAAAGAGCTTGCGCTAATTATCACCGCAAGCGATAAAAACATCATGAGCAGTTTTTTGGGACCGGAGATCATTTTACTTTGCAACAATCTTTTTGATCGCATTCTTTTGTAGCGCCCCTTTTACGATTTGGCAACAGCCGCCCTCAACCTTGATCGCTTTGATGTTCACCAAAGCATCGGTAACCTTTTTATGCGCTGAATGCAATATCCGGGAGATGGTCGACTGGTGGATGCGCATTTGCCTGGCTATTTTTGCCTGGTCGTAACCGGCAAGATAGGACAACCGCATCACCTCGAATTCATCCAGGTTAAGCACTACCCCTTCAAGGGTATTCTGCGCCTTCCCTTGCGGCCGGAAACATCTTTGGCCGGGCTCACATCTCACCCATCTTGTTTTTTTAGGCCGCATCTTTACTCTCCGCATAATGCATACATATGCATTATAAACCATAACCATTATTTGTCAAGAAAGAAATATCTCCCTCTCGGCCGGCTCCGGTGATAAAATAAAAAACCCTCTACTTTTTAGGTAGAGGGTTTTTTATAGCTGTTTAAAAAACAGTAAACTGCTCTTACTTTTTAAATTTCTCCATCAATTCGCCAACAAATTTTCCCGCCAGGTGTTGGCAGCCAAAACCAAAGGCCAACGCCAAACCTAAACCGATCGAGCCTAACACGATCCCCAGGGTAAGTTCCGTGATCCGGATACCGATCTGTAATTGCTCCAGGCCCACAAAAATGGCAAAAGCGATCACGATCGTCTCCACTACCTGGCCCAGGAGTTTGCCCTGGTTTAAACCGGCATTATTTGCCGCGGTTTGCACGATATTCTTCAATAAGGTCGAAACAAACATCCCCAGGATCAGGATAAACAAAGCGGCGATAACATTAGGTATGTAAAGGACAACCTTATTTAATAAATCAGCCGCGATGGTCAGGCCGACTGAATTTACCGCCACCATAAAGGTAACCAAAATACATAACCAATAACACATTATCCCGACTAAATCGGAAAAAGTGTAGGTTATGCCGCCCTTGCTCAACAGTTTATCCAGTTCGATGCGGCTGGATAACTCATTAAACTTGGCGGTTTTGAGAGACTTGGAAACTACGGTTCTTACTAATTTAGAAATCAGCCAGCCGATAAGCAGGATAATGAGCACCAATAGCGCATTAACCAAAAATTGGCCGATTTGCACTAAAACCGTACGTGCCGGTTCCAACAACACACTTTCCCAATTGTTCATGTGGCCTCCTCTCTTTTAAAGCACACTTTAACAAATTGAATATGATGTAACTTTATCACAACTAATAAGTTATGTCAAGCTTTGGTTTAGGTATGTTCTAAGTTTCTCCCAGCCATTTCTTTTTCAGTTCCGCGTTAATTTTCTGCATCTTGGAATAACTGAGGTTAAAATCAGGGCCTTCCGCTTTGCCCCTGTTTTGCGCGCGGGCCTTTTTTCCGTTAACGAACTCTTCTACGCTTAAAACCTGCGCCCGGAGCAGTTTGGCGGCCAGCTGCACTTCTTTATCATCTGAAACTACCACGATATTCCGGGGGGATAGCGATTCCTCAGTAAATCTTTTGATCAGCTCATCCGCCTGCTCTGAACGGGAAAACATGCAGATCAAGCCGTCTGCCTGCGGAATATCCTCTTTGCGCGGCGGGTACCCGTCAAAAACAAGGATCACCCGGTTATTACTGCTTCCGGATAATTTGTTGAACCGGACAAAATCCGCCAAACCCTGCTGGATATTTACCGGCCTGGCCGCGGGTTTAAATGCGGGATGGTTTATCAGGTTGTAGGCGTCGATGATGTACTGTAAGGACATAGACCAGTCCTCCGATAGCCGCGTAGGTAACCACAAATGAAAATGATAAAAGTGACATGGTTACCGCTAAATGGTTAACTACTCCTACTTTGGCGAAATAAGTCCTGAACAGCTGCTCCCTCAAACCTATCCCTCCGAAAGCAATCGGAAGTAAAGTAATCGCCCCGATGATCGGTAAAAAAACAAGGAAATCGATGAAATTTACTTTCAACCCCAGGGAAAGGCCTATAAAATACACACTTAACGGCCCGATAAGCTGGATCAAAAAAGAAATCAGCAGATTGCCGATGATCATCCGTTTATGGTTGCGGAAAACATGGATCTCCTGATGCATATTCCTGATCGCGTCTTTTATTTTCCCTGAACCGGGGGAACTCAGGAATTGGGTGATCCGGCAATAGATAAACCGGTTGAATAAGACCAGCAGGATGATCACCAGTAAGATTATTATCGCCGATACCGAAGTAAGCACCACCTTATCCTGGAGGAGGCTCCGGTTCAATAAAAGCGCCGGCAGGATCACAAAAACCATCCCCACGTATCCGCTGAGCCTGTCCAGGAAAATTGTCGCGATCACTTCCTTTGCTTTCTGGGTGTGCCCGGTCAGATCCGTCGCCCTGACCAGGTCCCCCCCGATAGTCGAAGGCATAAAACTGTTAAAAAATACTCCTCCCGAAAAAGAAACGATCAATTTTTTTAAAGGGATATCGATCCCGGCCGTTTTAACCAGCATTCTCCAGCGCAGGAAACCTAAAAAATAATTAAAGAAAGCGATTAAAAATCCGATAATCAGGAGTTGTTTGTCCGCTCCTTTGATATTATTCGCCAGGTCCCGCAAGTCAATTTTATTAATTTTAAAAAGAAAGAATAACAGCAGGAGACTAACGGCAACCCTGGCTAAAAGCGATAGAAAGTTTTTAATTCTAAGCATTTAATTTGGTTTGGGAAGTCAGGCGGCGGTATGCTTCTAAATATTTTTCCCTGGTGGCCTGGATTATTTCCTTGGGCAATTCCGGGCCGGGTGGGGTCTTGTCCCATTCCAGGGTTTCCAGGTAATCGCGCACGAATTGCTTATCAAAGCTGGGTTGGGATGCGCCGGGCGCAAAATCCGCGGAAGGCCAGAAACGCGATGAATCCGGGGTAAGCACTTCGTCGATAATGATGATCTCATCCTTATGTATCCCGAATTCGAATTTGGTGTCGGCAATGATAATGCCTTTTTTTAAAGCGTAATCGCTGGCGCGCTTATAGATTTCTATGCTGACATTCTTTAAACGCGTAGCCACTTCTTTGCCCACCAACTCTTCCACATATTTCTGGTTCACTCCTTCATCGTGCCCGACATCGGCTTTGGTCGTGGGAGTAAAAATGACTTCCGGCAGCGGGTCGGATTCCTTTAAACCTTCGGGCAGGCTGATACCGCAAACCGATTTGGTTTTTTGATACTCTTTCCAGCCGGAACCGGCCAGATACCCTCTCACCACGCACTCCACGGGCAAGGCTTTAGTTTTTAAAACCAGCATGGAGCGGCCGGCCAGCTGCGCTTTATGTTTTTGCAGCGGCACCGGGTATTTATGGACATCCGCGGTGATCAAATGGTGGCCGATGATATCTTTAATGAAATCAAACCAGAATATGGAGATGCCGGTGAGCACCTTTCCTTTATCCGGGATCCCGGAAGGCAGGACAACATCAAAGCAGGAGATCCGGTCGGTAGAAACAATAAGCAGTTTATCTCCCAGGTCATACACATCCCTGACCTTACCGCGGCGAAAGAGTTTTAAATCCTTAAAATCCGTTTTTAATATAACTTCACTTCCCATTTTTCTTTAAGCGTTCGAGCAGGGCATCATATTCATCCCAGAGTTCCCGGGGCATGTCTTTCTTGAATTCCGCAAAAAATTTATTTATCCCTTTCAGCTCTTCCTGCCATTCCTCTTTGTCCACATTAAGCAGTTTTTCCAATACTCCGTTTCCCAGATTAAGGCCGGTCATATCGATATTGAACGGATATGGCACATAGCCGACCGGGGTACGCATGGCGTTAACCGTGTTATCGCAACGGTCCAATATCCATTCCAGGACCCTGAGATTCTCGCAGAATCCCGGCCAGAGAAATTTTCCTTTCTCGTCCATCCTGAACCAGTTGACGTGGAAAATTTTCGGCGGCTTGGCCATTAGCTTACCCATATTTAACCAGTGCCGGAAATATTCCGCCATATTGTAACCGCAAAAAGGAAGCATCGCCATCGGGTCGCGGCGCACCTGCCCCAATTTTCCCACCTGGGCGGCGGTCAACTCCGAGCCCATGGTCGCGCCCACAAACACCCCGTGCTGCCAGTTAAACGCTTCATAGACCAGAGGCGCGACATGCTGGCGCCTTCCGCCGAAAATTATTGCCGAGATCGGCACTCCGTGATGCTGGTCCAGGCGGAAAGATGCCGAAGGGCAATTAGCGATCGGCGTGGTAAAACGGGCGTTAGGGTGCGCCCCTTTGATCGCCTTACCCTCGTCATCCAAAGTATTCGGTTTCCAGGGATTACCTTTCCAATCAATACCCTGGCTGGGCACTTCTCCGTCAGCGCCTTCCCACCAAACCGTATTATCCGGCTTTAAAAGCACATTGGTATAAATAGTATTTTTTTGTACGGTTTTAACCATATTCGGATTGGCGTTAGAATTCGTCCCGGGAGCAACCCCGAAAAACCCGGTTTCCGGATTGATCGCCCACAGGGAGCCGTCCGTATCCACGCGCATCCAGGCAATGTCGTCTCCTACTGTCCAAACCCGGTAACCCTTGACCCTTAAACCTTCCGGAGGGATGAGCATAGCCAGGTTTGTTTTTCCGCAGGCGCTGGGAAAAGCCGCGGCAATATATTCGATGTGGCCGTTAGGCTCTTCGATCCCCATGATCAGCATATGCTCCGCCAGCCATTTTTCTTTTTTGGCGGTAAAACTGGATATCCGCAGCGCCAGGCACTTCTTTCCCAAAAGCACGTTCCCGCCGTAACCGGAGCCTACGCTCCAGATCGTATTATCTTCCGGAAAATGGAGGATCAGCCGCTTTTTAATATCCAGCTCGGCTTTAGAATGCAGGCAGCGGGTAAAATCATCATTTTTCTCAAGCTGCCTCAAAACCGCTTCCCCGCAGCGGGTCATGATCAGCATATTTAAAACCACGTAACGGGAATCGGTCAGCTCTACTCCGATCTTGCTGAAAGTGGAACCCACCGGGCCCATGGAAAAGGGAATCACATACATAGTCCGCCCCTTCATCGCGTTTTTAAAGATCGCCCGGGCCTTACGGTAAGCGGCAAAGGGGGACATCCAGTTATTGTTCGGGCCGGCATCGTGTTTTTTCTTGGTGCAAATAAAAGTAAGATGCTCTGTGCGGGCAACATCATCCTGGGCGGTCCGGTGCAGGAAGCAGCCGGGTAATTTTTCCGGGTTCAATCGGATCAATTCACCGCTGGCCACACACTCTTTTTCCAGGATCAATTTTTGCTCTTCGCTGCCGTCAATCCAGACGATCTTATCCGGCCCGCAAAGCTTGGCCATCCGGTTGACCCACTCAATCAGTTTTTTATTGGTCGTCGGAGTATTTTGCACCTTATTTTTTTCCATGAGTAGCTCCGCTGATAAATTTGTAAGCCGAATCCGCGGCGACTGCCCCGTCACCGCAGGCATTGATCACCTGGTAAAACCCTTTTTTGCGGCAATCCCCGCAGGCAAATATCCCCGGCGCCGAGGTGACCATGTGCTCATCGGCCAGGATATAACCGGATTCATCCATTTGCAGCTTGCCTTTCAAAAAACCCGTTGCCGGTTCATGCCCGATGTAAATAAAAACCCCATCGCAGGCAAAATCCTCTTCTTTACCGCTGACCAAATCCTTGATCGCCACCGCGCTGACCTTATTCGCCCCTTTTATTCCGGTGACTACGCTGTTTAAAATGAATTTGATCTTTTCATTCGCCAGCATCCTTTCCTGCAGGATCTTTGACGCGCGCAGGTCCTGGCGGCGGTGCACGATATTCACCGAACCGGCGAAACGGCACAGATAAAGCGCCTCTTCGGCGACCGCGTTACCTCCCCCGACGATCACCACGCGTTTATCTTTAAAAAACGGGGCGTCGCAGGTGGCGCAATATGAAACCCCCCGTCCGGTAAGCTCCTTCTCGCCAGGCACATCTAATTTCCTGGGGGCTGACCCGGAAGCAATGATCACCGCGCCGGCCTGGTAACTTTCACTGCCGGTATTAACTATTCTTGATACGCAATCCAGTTCCACCGCTTCTTCCGCGGTAATTTTGACCTCTAATTCCTTGACCTGGGCTTCCATCCGCGCCATCAACTCTGTGGTAGAAACTCCCCCGGGAAAACCCGGATAATTTTCGATGGTCTCGCTGGTCAGGATCTTGCCGCCCACGGACATTTTTTCGATCAACAAGGTATTTAAACGGCTGCGCCCGGCATACAATGCCGCGGTTAAACCTGCCGGCCCGCCGCCAATGATCACTAAATCGTAATTTATCATTTTCCTCTAAAGCTTAAGCTTGGTCTTCTCTTTTGCTTTTAAAACCGCTAATTTTCTTTTGATCTTGATCTTTTCCAGGAAAGTCGCGTAATCCACGATCAATTTGCCTTTTAGGTGGTCGATCTCATGCTGCAGCACGCAGGCAAAAAGGTCTCTGGCCTGGATCTCTATCGGCTTGCCGTTCTCATCCAGCGCCTGCACGCAAACCTGCTTGGCGCGTTTCACTTTTATGCTGATGCCCGGCACGCTCAAACAACCTTCCCGGATCGACTGTTTTCCCTGCTTATTTGTGATCACCGGGTTAACCAGTTTATAAAGCCCTTCCCCGATATCCACAACGATCAGTTGGGCGCAAAGGCCGATCTGGGGGCCGGCCAGGCCGATCCCAGAATCATCATACATGGTTTTAGCCATCTCGCTCAGGATTTGGCGGTGTTCATCGGTAACCCGGGTTACCGGTTTAGCCTTCTTCCTTAAAACGGAATCGCCGATTATTTTAATCTTTAATTTTGTTTCGGGCATCTACTTTTATTATTTTGGGTTTAACGCTTTTAGCTTCTTTATCTTCAACCCCGACATAGGAAACAATGATCACCTGGTCCCCGGGGCAGGAGCCGCGGGCTGCCGGGCCGTTCAAGCAGACTATGCCGCTATCAGCCTTACCCTTGATCACGTAAGTTTCGATGCGCAAACCGTTATTTAAATTAAGGACCTCGACTTTTTCATTCTCTAAAATATCCGCGGCCCGGATCAGTTTCTCATCAATAGTAATGCTGCCTTCGTAATAAAGATTGGCCTCGGTAACGGTGGCGCGATGGATCTTGGATTTCAACATTGTCCTTAACATTTTTTCTCTCCTCGCCCGGAAGGGCAGATCAATTTATAAGTTTGGCGGGCGATCATTAATTCTTCATTGGTCGGAATAACTAAAACCTTCGGCTTCTTTTTCATATAATCGAATAACCCCCGGCAGACGCTTTCCCGGACCGAAGCCTTGTTTTCCCCTATCCCGGCGGTAAAAACCAAAGCATCCAAACCTCCTAAAACCGCCAAATACGCCCCGATATATTTACGGATCCGGTAAACGAAAATATCCAACGCCAGTTTGGCGCGCTTGTTGCCTGCCTGGGCTTTTTCATCGAGCAGGCGCATATCATTACTGACCCCGGATATCCCTTTTAAACCGCTCTCTTTATTTAAAATACGGTCCATCTGTTTGGGGTCCAGATTTTTCTTCTGCATCAGGTGGGTGATCAGAGCCGGGTCAACATCCCCGCAGCGGGTCCCCATTACCAGCCCTTCCAACGGAGTATAACCCATACTCGTATCCACGGATTTACCTTTATCTACGGCAGTGATGCTACAGCCGTTGCCTAAGTGGCAAGTGATCAATTTTAATCTATTCAGCGGCTTCTTGAGCAGCCGGCTGGCCTCCAGGGAGACATACTGGTGGCTGGTGCCGTGAAAACCGTATTTCCTGGCCCTTAACTTCTGGTAATAATCATAGGGCAGGCCGTAAATAAAGGCGTGCTCCGGTAAAGTCTGGTGAAATGCCGTGTCAAAAACCACTACCTGTTTAACTCCCGGCAAAAGCTTCTGGCAGGCAAGGATCCCGGAAAGGTTAGCCGGATTATGCAAGGGGGCGATCGCGGCGCATTTCTTTATTCCTTTGATCACCCGTTGGTCCACCACCGCCGGTTTATTAAAATCTTCCCCTCCGTGCACCACCCGGTGGCCGACCGCGTCAACCCCTTTAATTTCCTCAAGGACCATCTTTAATCCGGTGTAGTGATCTTTGAGTTCTGAGCCTTCTTCACCGATATGCTCCAACGAGCCTTTTTTGACCAGGCTCTCGGAAGGCATATCAAAAAGCTTATATTTAATCGAGGAACTTCCGCTGTTAATAACAAGTATTTGCATTATTGGGTCCTGACCGCGGTAACACACACGCTATCGACAATATCTTCCGCAAAACATCCCCGGGATAGATCGCTGGCCGGTTTATTCAACCCCAAGAACAGCGGGCCGATCGCCCGGCAGCCGCTTAAGCGCTGCACCAGTTTATAACAAATGTTCCCGGCTTCCAGGTTAGGAAAAATAAGCACATTGGCCCGGCCGTTGATCGGGCTTTCCGGGCATTTGATCTGGGCGACTTCCGGAATGATTGCCGCGTCCCCCTGCAGTTCACCGTCAGCCAATAAATCCGGCGCCTGCGTTTTTAACAATCCCAACGCGTCGGAAATTTTTTCCGCGGCTTTGGTTTTCGCCGAACCTTTCGTGGAATAACTTAAAAAAGCCACCCGGGGAGTGATATCCAGGACCTTTCCGGCCAGTTCCGCGGCGGTAATGGCGATACAGGATAACTGCCGGGAATTCGGGTCCGGGATCACCCCGCAATCGGCAAAAATAAATGTCCCGTTATCCCCGTATTCACAATTGGGCACATCCATAATAAAACAGCTGGAACACAAGGTGAAGCGCTCATCCAGCCCGATGCAGCGGATGCAGGCGCGGGCGATATCCGCGGTAGTATGCACCGCTCCGGCAACCAGGCCGTCGGCTTTACCTTCCCGGGTCATCATCGCCGCGTAGTAAAGGGTGGTAGAAAAAAGTTTTTTCACCGTTTCCAGGTCGACGTCTTTGGACTGATAAAGCTTAAAATATTCCTCGATGTATTTTTCTTTCTGGTTCTTGTCGACCAGGTCCGGAGTTAATACCAGCGGGTTAGCCAGCCCTTCCCGGCGGATGATCTTTACCGCCTCGACTGTGCGCGCGTCATCGTATTCCGGCAAAACGATGGTTTTAATTTTTGCCGCCGCCCGTTTCCTGATTTTACTTATCGCGTCCATGTTCGATCCCTTTCGCTTCTGCCCGGTTAAACCGGGAAAAATTAAAATTAAATATGGGACAATATCTTTTTAAAATCCACGTTTTCTTTGATCAATTTTTCCACCCTCTCGATCTTTTCTTTATCCTGCGGCCGGATCTTTACGGTGATATCGTGGACAACGGTGGCGACATCATAAGTATCCGCTTTGGCCAAAAGCACCGGAATATTCGCCTGGGTCAAAAGCTCCATTACCGGCCCGCTCGGAGTGATATCGCAGGTAAGCACCATTCCGCAAATCTTTAGCTTCTTATTGGCGGAATCACGGAAAGATTTTAAGGCGATCATGATCATGTCCTCCCGGTCGCCGGGAGTGATCATCAGGCTGTCCTCGGTAATGTAGCGCACAGCGTCGCGCGGCTCCATCGCCGCCACGATCACCTTGGCCACCGGGCGCTCCAGGAAATCCTTCCCGCTGATGACCTCAAAATCCGTCTCTTCTAAAATCTGCTCGATACTGGGCCGGGCCAGCACCGGATCATAGGGAAGCACGCCCAACACCTCGATCCCTTTTCTTTCCAGCCCTTTTCTTACCAGGCTGTTGATCTTATCAAACTTACCCGGCAAGACTTTATTGACAATTACCCCCAGGACCTTAACCCCTTCTTTTTCAAACAGCGCTTTATTTAAAACAATTTCATCGATCGGCCTGCCTACCCCGCCGGAAGAAATAATAATTACCTTGGAGCCCAGCAGCTTAGCCACGGAAGCGTTAGAATGGTCAAAAACCGAACCCACCCCGGCGTGGCCCGTGCCTTCGATCACCACCAATTCCTGGTTTTTAGAGATGCGCCGGAAGGCGTCCTGGATCTGTTTGGTAATATTCTTTTTATCGGGCTTGGTGATGTACTTTTCGGTAAAACCTTTTTCTACCGCGATCGGGCTCATGTCTTTGAGCCCGCTCTTTATCCCGCACACCTTCTCGATGAGGATGGAATCCTCATCGATCTTTAAACCCTCTTCCTCAAGGTAGCGCTGGCCGATGGGTTTAATAAAACCCATCTTGCTGAATTTCTGCTGCAAGTACCGGATGATCCCTAAGGAGACCGTGGTCTTGCCGTCGTTCTGCTTAGTCGCGGCGATAAAGATCTTACGCATATTTATTAATTAAACGGCTGCTTCGGCTTAACCGGGAAGGAGTTTAAAGATTTTCCTCGATCTTGCGTTTTAAATCCGGCTTGCTGGCTGCTCCCACCATCTGGTTCATCACTTTACCTTTTTTAAAGAAGATCAGGGTCGGGATGGACATTACCCCGTATTCGGTGGCGACCTTGGAATTATTATCCACATCCACTTTACCGATCTTCATTTTGCCGGCGTATTCCTTGGCCAGCTCCTCGATTACCGGGCCGATCATTTTGCAGGGGCCGCACCAGGCCGCCCAGAAATCCACCAGGACCGGTAGTTCCGACTCCAGTACTTCTTTCTTGAAATTCGCGTCCGTAAAATGCAATGCGCTCATGATTTTGTTCCTTTACAAATTAGGTGGGTTGATAAGATTTTAGAGAATTAAATTATCACAAACGCAGGGCAATTGCAAGGAAAAAAGGGGCCTTATAAAGGGGGGACGATTCTCTTTACGCGCTTTTTAGAAAAGAGAACCGTCCCCTTGATTTTGAGCGCTTACTTTACCGCCATTAAACGCAGCTGCTCCGAATAATATCCCGCGGTCAGGCCGTCTAATGACGCGGTCACCTCCTCCAGTTTCAGCTGTTTTTCAAACCGCCTTTTGCGGTCTTCGATCGGCAAATTATCCAGCTCGCTCCTTATTCTTTGGCGCTCAAAATACAGCTTATTCACCTGGTCTAAAATATCGTTGCGCAATTCCACCATTAACTTCGAACGCACGTCAATACTTGTCTGAGAATCGCTCCAAAGCAGGTCGCTCAGGTCCCAGGATAAAGAAATATCCCAATCCACCGTATCCCGGCCGCGCCGTAAACAATCATCATCATTTTTAGTGGTCGACCCCCCTTCCCAATGCCACAAATCCGTAGAGTTGCGGTCCAGGCCGACATGCAGCTGCGGCAGCAGCGCTTTTTTTGCCGCGTCTTTACGCCATTGGGAGATTTTTGTCGGGCTTACCTCCGCGTACCTTACCGCCGCATCCTGAACATCCCTGACCGGCGGTTCAGTTTTAAGGTTTTCGACGGAAAAAACAGCTTTAATATTCGAAAGCTCCCCCGGAACGGATTTAAATATTCCTTTATCACCGGCAATATAAATATTATTTAAACGATCAAGAGTGAAATAATTGAGCTTTCCCGCGGGCAAATTGAAAGAGATTTCCTGCCAGCGCTGCCCGGAATAAAGAAAAACTCCTGCTCCGGTAAGCGCCATCACCCCGGAATTTCCCGGAAACACAAGCATTTTCACCTTGCGGTCCAACAGCCCGTATTCTGGCATTTTCTCCCAGCTTTGCCCTTGATTAAAACTGCGGTAAACCCCTCTGGCGCAGGAAAAATATATCCGGTTGCTGTCCACAGCATCCGGCTTTACAAAATTGGTACCGGATGAGGTTGCCGGCGCGTCGGGATCAGGCTCATCCTTGACCTTTTCTTCCCCGGAATCCTTAAGCCCATAACTTACAAAAATCCTCTCCCAGTTCTGCCCCTGATCCAATGATTTAAATATTCCGCTTGCGGCAGACAGATAAATAACCGGGCCCCCCGTTTCTATATTCAATACCGCTGCGCTATCAATCCCTGCTTTTTCTTTATACCAGCTGCGCCCATTGTCCCGGCTGACAAACAGCCCGGCTTTTGTCCCCAGGAACATTACCGGTCCGTAAACCAGGACTCCGGTACATTGATTTTCCAAATCAGTTTTACCCCGAAAGATTGTTCCCCAATTTTGCCCGGAGTTATTGCTACGGTATAGGCCGTTACCGGTAGCCGCATAGACCCGATTGTTTTCTCCTATCGAAAACGCATTGACCTGCGCGTTTCTTCCTCTTACCGCTAAAACCCTGCGCCAGTTTTTTCCGGCATCATTAGTTTTTATCACGCTGCCCGGCTTACCGGCAAAGATAATTTTATTGTCCCGCGGATCCACTATAAGCGCCTGACAATTGATATTCTCCCTACCGATATCTTCCCAATTCAAATCCTGAGCCAAAACTGCTCCCGCCAAAATGCTTAACCAAATTACGGTGAAACTAAAAACTGTTCTGATCATCCTTGCCACCTCCTGCACTAATTGACGCAAGAGCCGGAAAAATCTAACTAAAAAAGGCACCCTTGATCCAAGAGTGCCTTTTTTAGCTATTTTTACTTTATGACCTTTAATTAACCGCGCATTTCAGGTTTTCCGGTATTTTACTTCCCGGAAATTCCTTCCTTAATATTTTCTTCGCCTCTAAAGCGACTTTTTTACCGGAATAAAGCATGCTGCCGAAAGTCGGCCCCATCCGGGGAACACCATAAACCGTAGAAACCGCCATGCCGCAAACTAACAGCCCCGGATAAACCATTCCGGTTTTCTCCACTACAGCGTCTTCGGAAGTATTAATATCCATCGGACCAAAAGTCTCCATGGTCAGCAGTTTACGCTTTTCCAGGCTTTTGCAAACCCAGGCATCATGCCCGGTAGCATCGATCACCAGCTTAGACTCCAAGGATATCGGGTCTACGCAGGTAATTGCCCTGGGTAAAGCGGATACGGGGGTCCAATTGATCACCGCACCCTCAACCCGGTTATTCCGCAAGACCACATCATCAAACTTGGTCATATTCAGGATCCTTACCCCGGCATCGCACGCCGCAGAAATAAGCTTAGAGCAGGCATTTGGCCCATCAGCGACAAATAACCCGTCCTTAACCTCTTTATAAGGTATCTTAAGTTCCTCCAGGATCTCCTGGGAAGGAGCGCGAAAAGTCAAAGGATTCATCAAGTACCCCCCGATCCAGAAACCTCCGCCGATATAATTGTTGCTTTCCACGATCAATACTTTAAAGCCATCCGCAGCCAACTCCCTGCCCGCCAGCAGGCCGCTGGGGCCACCACCGATAATGATTACATCGCTTTCGATATAATCCGTAAACCAACGGGTAAACTCCCCGACGATCGCCCTGGATATATCCGCTTCACTTACTTTTTTAAACATTTTTCCTCCTTAATGGTTAATATAAATTACAGATTATATTAGCCATTTCAGGCGGCCCGCATATAAAAAAAACCCTTATGCGGACAGCATAAGGGTTGCAGTAACTCCACATCTTTCCTCCGCTGGCATTATCCAGATCAGGTAATCAGGGTAATCTGCTCACTACGCACCCGCCACAAACATTGGCGGGTCCGCCAGTAATCCCGGCGAAGAACTCTCAGGCCGCTTTAGCGACCTCCCCTTTAAATTTTATTTATTACAACACTACTACTGCTGATTGTCAAGCAATTCGTACCTTAAACTTAAGCTACTTAATAAGAAGCGCCCGGATAATACCGATCTATTTAAATACTTAATGCAAAACCAGGAAATGCAGCGCTGAGCCGACAATAATACTGATAGTGACCATAATTGCGGTAGATTTAATCAAGCCCTTGATACCCAACTCCTTGGCTAAAACCACAAAACTGGCGATACAGGGGAAAGAAATCGCCAAAAGGGTTGCGCCGATAAACAGCTGATTAGCCGTAAGCCCCAAAGGCATTAACATTCCTACGGCCACATCCTTTCTTAAGAAGCCGATCGCCAAGGCCACCACCGCTTCTTTGGGTAGGCCGAATAAACCGTGGATCACCGGGGCAAAGATCGCCGTCACAAAATCGAATAATTTAAAATAAAGCAGGATATTGATAAAACACACTCCCAGCAGCACTACCGGAAGCGCTTCCACCAGGAACCCCTTAATCCGCAAATAAAGTTTTTTCCACAGCATCAGTAAAGGGGGAAACCGGTAAGGAGGGATTTCTAAAAGGAATTCCGGGCTGTAGCCGGTCAGGGTGCGATTCAAGATTACCCCTAAGATAATTACTAAGGCAAATAAAACCAGGTATACCCCGCTGACATACCAGCCGCCGAATTTACCCAGCAATCCGAAGATCATCGCCTGTAAAGGCACGCAGGGAACCCCGATCGAAATAATCGTGCAGGCAATAAATCTTTCCCTTTTTGATTCCAGGACGCGCGTAGATAAAATTCCGGGGACATTGCAGCCGAAACCCAAAAGCACCGGGATCACCGCGTAACCGTGCAATCCCAAACGGTGTAAAAGATTATCCAGTAAAACCGCCAGGCGCGGGAGATACCCGATATCTTCAAGCAGGCAGAGGATAAAATAAAAAGAAATGACATAAGGCAGCACCATCCCGAATTCGATATAAGGAGCGGTGGTTAAAACCCCCAGAGACTGCTTAAAATCTATCTTGCCGCTAATCAAGTCACCGATCAATAAGTGAAAAAAGAAACCTTTCTCCTGCCATGGGGCGGAAAGCTTCTCCAGGAGCGGCCGGTAAATATTCATGAAAAGCGGGTCGGTGATCCGGCTGATGATCCCTTCTCCGGCAAAACGCACAAATTTAAATGCCGCGTAAATGATCCCCACGGCCATAATCAATCCGGTTACCGGGCGCACCGAGGCGTCTTCCAGGATCTCCCGGAAGGTATGGTGCCGGTGCTCCAGCCGCTGCACCTGTTCGATGATCTTGCCGATCTCCAGCCAGCGGTCCTGATGCGTAAGCCCCGGCTTAGGGGCAGAAATCGCCTCATTTATTCTTTCGGTCAATAATTTGATCCCCTGCCCGGTCAAGGCGCAGGTAGCGATTACCGGAATCTTAAGCAACTCTTCTAATTTGGCAAAATCAATGTAGACCCCGCGGTGGCCGGCGTCATCGCACATATTCATGCACAATACCACCGGATACCCCTCTTCGATCAATTGCACGGTTAAAAGCAGGTTACGCTCAAGATTAGTGGAATCGATTATATTGATTACAGCGATCTGATCTTTGGGAAGTTCTTTTAATAAGGATACGGCGACCTCTTCGGCTCCGGATGTTGGGTCAAGGGAATATGTCCCCGGCAGGTCCACTACCTCCACCTTCTCCTGCCCCAGGATTAAATAACCTTTGGCGATCTCCACGGTCGTGCCCGGGTAATTGGAAGAAATCACCTGGACCCCGGTCAGGCGGGAAAATACCACGCTTTTACCGACATTGGGATTGCCGATCAAATAAATCTTTTTGATCATTCTTTTTCCACGATTATTTTTTCCGCGACGCTATGGCCTAAGGCCAGGATACTTCTTCCGGACTTAATTACCACCGGGCCTTTTAAACCGATATGACTCAGCTTTACCACCTGCTTGCCTTTATACACGCCCATGCTTAAGAGCTTGCTTTCCAGGTTTGTCCCGCCAAGGATTTCCAGGACTTTTGCTTTTTCGTCCGCCTTGATCTGCACTAATGAAGTTTTTTTCATTTATTTTTTTTCTACGGAAGACTGGATGCTGTCCATTTCCTCCGATATTTTCTGAATATATTTATTAGGGTCTTTTTTGAATTCTTCGATGCACCCTGAACAGCATAAATTGTAGATCTTTCCTTTGTATTCATAGGTTACCCTTTCATTGTCTTCAATCTTTTCTCCGGTAACCGGGCAAATTTTATTGCCCACTTCCTGGCTTTTAACAATTGAAGCATTGTCCGTTCCCTGCCCGGCGCTGTTTTCAGCGGCCAAAAGCAACCCGCACGGCGCCAGAATTATTGCGCAAAGAATAAAACCTGATTTAATATTATTTAACATTCTGTCATCTCCTTTGATAGGTTAAACACATAAACTTGATTCCTCGCGGCTCACAATAGTGCCGTCCTTAAGATAAACCACTCTTTTAGCCTGTGTACCAAGTTTTTGATTATGCGTGGTCAAGACAATGGTCAAACCGTCCTTACGGTTTAATTCCTGGAAAATTTCGCATATCTGCTGGCCGCTTTTTGTATCTAAATTTCCCGTAGGCTCATCCGCAAAAAGTATTTTCGGTGAAGTTACCAATGCCCTGGCAATGGCTACCCTTTGCCTCTCCCCTCCGGAAAGTTCTTTCGGCAAATGATTTACCCGGCCGCCTAAACCGACTTTTTCCAGTAGCCCCTGCGCCTTGGCGCGCTCCTGCGGCATCCCGGCGAAAAGTAATGGCAGCTCCACGTTTTCTAAAGCGGTAAGCGTAGGGATCAATAAAAATTCCTGAAAAACAAATCCGATATTCTTCCGGCGGATTTTAACCAGTTCGCTTTCCTTAAGCGCGGAAACATCCTGCTTAAAAATTTCCAGCTTACCGCTGGATACCCTGTCCAGGCAACCCAGGATATCCAAAAGAGTGGTTTTTCCGGAACCGGAAGGCCCCATAAAAGCGACAAATTCCCCCTGGAAAATTTCTAAATCCAGATTATTTACCGCCTTTATTTCTTCGGCAAAAAGTTTATAAACCTTGCTTATTTTATCCGCCTTAATCAACAAATTAGCCATATTATTCTCCCGACCGGATCGCTTCTACCGGACGCATGGAGGAAGCCCGGTAGGCCGGATAAATCCCGGCAGCTAACCCCATCACTACGGCGCCGATGAATGAACCTAATAAAAGGGACGGCGTAATAATTACCAGCTTACCCACCGGAGCATACGGCAGGACCTTTCTAATGATCTGCTCCACAATACTTGTGCCCAGTATCGCGATGATATCCCCCAGGACCCCGCCCAAAATACAGATCAGCGTAGTTTCCAGCCAGATTATGCGAAAAATATCCAGGCGGCTGGCGCCGATAGCTTTCATTACGCCGATCTCCTTTGTCCTTTCAAATACAGACATCAGGATCGTATTGATTACTCCGATCACGGCGATCAAAATGGCGATAAAAGCTATGGAATTGGTCATCGCCCTTGAGGAAGAGACCAGATTGAATATGGTCCCTTTAACTTGCGCCATGCTGATCACCTGGATCCCCGGCTCATTATATAAGCTTTCCTCAAAATCGCTCATCTGGCCGATATTCTTTAATTTTATGCCGATCCCCGATAATTTTCCCGGAAGATCGAAGATGCGCTGCGCGGTCTTTAAAGGCATAAAAACTATCCCGTCATCCTGGGTGCCGGTGCGCTCAAAGATCCCAACCACTTTAAGGGTTTTATTCAAATTCGGGATAAAGATCTGGTCCCCGGCACTACGCTGCTCTAATTCCGCGGCCTCATAACCGATGATCACTTCATCAGCATCCTCACCGGAAAACCATTTACCAGACTTGAACTTCGACCAGGGCTTTAGCTCCCGGTAGGAATCGGAGACCCCCATATACAAAATAATCCCTCCCTGTCCATTCTGTCTGTCCTTGTCGAATTCCGTAGCCGCTAATTGGGGGGTTATTTTTTCTATCCTTGGGTCTTTGGTGATCTTATCGTAAACCTCCTGCTCCATATAACGCAGGCCGCCTCCCCCCTTTAACATCAGGGTCGCCGCTTCATAAGGACAACCTTTAGCGGTAACCAGGACCTGGTAGCCCATTTTATCAATATCATTAGTCAGGGATTTTTGGTATCCAGCGTCAAACCCCATCAAGCTGACCAAAACAGCTACCGCGATCGCTACTCCACCGATCGTCAGCCCTGTCCGGATTTTTTTTCTTCTTAAATTTTTAAAAGCTACCGAGATGATCTTCATTTTATTTCCACCCCTTCAGCCTCGATTGCCGGGCCGGTTTTTTTAATGATCACCTTGCCCTGGACTAAAATGCTCTTGCCGGATTTTTGCGGGATAGCAAAACCGGAATTTTGGGTATCCACATAAATATTCAGGTTACCGCTGCCGATCTGGACGAAAAACCAACAACCGGTGGAACATTCATTGGCAATTTTGCCCTTAATCGTTACGGTTTTCCCCTCAAGACCTTTAGGGTTTGCCAAAATATCTTTAACTTCGGTCAGGTTACGGTTAGTGATTTGTTGTCCGTATTTCTCCAGCCCGGAAAAACTTAAAGCTGCCGCTCCAATCCCCGCGATTACGGCCAAGGCGAATATCGCAATCAGTATTTTCTTCATTTCTTCACTCCTCCATTTTTCTGCCCGTGCAAAAAATAATCGAGCAGAATAAGGTCCTTTTTAATTCCGCGCAAAGTTGCCCGGAAATCTTCAGGGCTGTTGCTGCTGGAATCGGTAATTTTCGTTACCGCCCATCCGGAAAGCTTATTATCGGCAAGGTTGTATTTATAAAAATCAGGCAAAGTTAACCCCTTAAACTGACCGGTAAAAGCCGCAGAACGGAACTTAGAAGCTTCCGGGGAAGAAATCCGCTGGTAATATAAAGCGATGATCTTTTCTTCCGGGTCCGTAGCGACAACGATCTGCAAAACCCCAAATTTTCCCTTTTGGTTTATCCCGTGGATATACCCGATCGGCTCCTTGCCTTTTAAAACCACATAATAAGCGTACGGGACATCCAGGTCTTCGTAAACCGGGTCTAATTTATCCCCTAATTTCTCCTCGATCTGATCCAGCAGGGGGGCTCCGCCTAATTCCTTTAAAGTCACCAATTTGGTCAAATAACCGCTGGAGGAGGGAAAAATCCTTTTTACGTCCCGGTCAGGGTCATCCAGGCTGCAACCGACCGCCGCAAAAACGTTAAGGTAAATGCCGCAAAAAAGTAAAGTAGATAATAATAATTTACGCATGGTTTTTTTATCAGGCGCCAAAATAATAAAACTGCAATAATATCCTGTCTTCTTCCTTTTGCCCGGACTGATTAAGATCATGCGAAAAAGCCGCGCGCAAGGTTGTATTCTGGCTAAGCTTATAAGCAGTGCCCAAGGTCAAAGTAGAATCCGCGGAGGCAGACTCTCCAAGCTTATTGATCCAGGATTGAAACTGCAGCTCCCATTCCCAATTTTGGTATTGCGGTACTGTGTAATCGACCTCGGTTAAATAACCCAGTACTTTTTTGCTGTCATTTTCCCCATAAGCCGCTTCTGCTTTAAACAGGCAGGGGCCGAATAGATACTGGCCGTCTATCCCCGCTCTTTTCTTTAAAACGGCTTTTTCCGACAAAAGCTTATCCTGGGGGATCGTTTTCATATCTTCCACCTCCAAGACCCTGCCATAGAGAAAAGAAAGGCCGTATTGCAAATTTTGGGTGGTGGGGGTGCCGATCCGAGAAGTGAATAGAAAACTACCGTCCCTCCTGCGGATCCCCATCCCCGAACCCAGCTGCAGCGCCGTTTTATAATCAAATTTAGACAGTGAACCTTCCAGGCCGAATCCCCAGTCCTTTTTAAAACCGATATCTTTCATCGCCAGGGTCTGGAGGATCGTCGCATGAGTATCCAATTGCGGCTCAAGGCCAAAAGCCGGGTCAAAATGGCCTAAACGCAGCTTCGCGGCATAATTGAACTTATACAAAAGCCAGGCATTATGGATCTGGACTCCCCAGGCATTATGGGAATTGCGCAGGCTGTCATAAGCTAAGCGGACCTGTAAATCGGCGGTAAGATAATCCCCGTAATCATTGGAAAACTTACGGTAATTTTCAAACCCCACCGCATTCATCAGGTCATCGCTTCGGCCTACCCAGCGGTCCCGGTCGGAATAACCTCCGATGAGATTAAGTTCTTTATAAAAGAGCGCTTCATCCGCAAAGAGCGGAGAATTAAAAGGGGTTAAAGCAATTAAACCGATAAAAGATACGGCTATTTTTATAGAATTGAAAAACGCCGCGATTTTATTAAAATATTTACCCGGCATAAATTTGCCCGCTACCCGAAAAATTTATCCCCTTTGGCCCAGTTCTCTCCCGCCACTTCATCGATTACCAGGTAAAGGCTGTCCTTGGGTTTTCCAGCCACTTTTAATAAGGTTTCCGAGAATTCTTTGGCGATCTTTTCTTTCTGCTCCTTGTTCAGTTTTCCCACTAGTTTCAAATTGATATACGGCATTTCCCCTCCCTGCGCACAAGCGCGTACTGGCGCAATTCCATTAAGCGCCAGGTATATTTATTTATCCCCATTCTTGGAAATCAAAAATACACCCACCTGCGCGAATAAATTCCGCAGGAAAAATATCCGGTGGTTCTCCCCGATGCACACCTGGCGTTCGATATTGATGTTTTTCGCCCGGCAGTATTGCTTGAAATCCAGGATGCTTAAGAAATGCAGGTTCGGAGTCTCATACCACTGGTAAGGCAGGGATTCGGTAATCGGAGCTTTCCCCTGAAAAAACATCTGCAGCCTGGATTTATAATGCGCAAAATTCGGAAAACCGACAATTACTTTTTTGCCCACCCGCAAAGCGTCAGTAAGCACCTTGTCCACGTGCAGGATCTGCTGCATACTCTGATTCAACACGACATAATCAAAGGATTTATCCTTGAATTCCGCCAGGCCCGTGTCCACATCCCCGTGAAAAACATTCAGCCCTTTGGCGACGCATTTATAGATCGCCTGATCATCGATCTCGATCCCCTGGACGCGAGCCCTTTTTTCCTTAATCAAAAGGTACAAAAGGTCCCCGTTGCCGCAGCCTAAATCCAAAACACTTGACTGCGGATCGATCAGGTCCAGGATCACTTTATGATCAAGTTGGATATCCTTATGCGCCATATTCACCGGTCACCTCGTAAGCGTAAAATACTTTTTTCAAGAAATGTTTGATCAAATGCGATTCTTCTTCTATCTCCAGGAGGAAAGCATCATGGCCGTAAGTAGAATCGATCTCGCAGTAGGTAGTTTCTACCCCGGCAAGTTTACAGGCCTTGACGATCTCTTTAGATTGGTAAGCCGGATACAGCCAGTCGGATTTAAAAGAAATAACCTCCACCTTGACCGGGCTGTCCTGCAGGATCTCCTGCAGCGGCCGTCCGCTTGAGGCGTCAAAATTATCCATCGCTTTAGTGATATAAAGATAGGAATTGGCGTCGAAACGTTTAACGAAATTATCCCCGCGGTAATGCAGATACCCCTCCACCTCAAAATCAGCGGTAAATTTAAACGGCTCTCCCGCTTCCTTCTTGGTCCGGCCGAACTTTTCCGCCATGGATTTATCGCTCATATAAGTAATATGGCCGATCATCCTGGCTACCGCCAAACCTTTGGTCGGAGCTTGCCCCTCGTAATAGTTACCGGATTTCCAATGCGCATCCCCCATGATCGATTGCCTGCCTACCTCATTAAAAGCGATCTGCTGCGGAGAATGTTTGATCGTGGTGGCAATCGGCACGGCACTGCGTATTTTTTGCGGGTAATTGACCAGCCAGGATAAAACCTGCTGGCCGCCCATCGAACCGCCGACCACGGAAAGTAATTTTTCTATCCCCAAATGGTCAACCAGATGTTTTTGGGCATTGACGATATCGTTGATCGTAATGAGAGGGAATTCCAGGGCGTAAGGCTTGCCGGTTTTAGGGTTAACGCTGGAAGGGCCGGTCGAGCCTTTGCATCCGCCTAAAACATTGGAGCAAATAATAAAATACCGGTCCGTATCAAAAGCCTTGCCCGGGCCGATAAATGCGTCCCACCAGCCGGGATTATTCTGGCCTTCATGAACTCCGGCCGCGTGAGCATCTCCGGAAAGCGCGTGCGCGATCAACACCGCGTTAGACTTTTCCTTATTTAAACAACCGTAAGTCTCATAAGCCAGGGTAACCGGGCCGAACTTCTCCCCGCTCTCAAGTTTTAGGCTGTCAAAAGTAAAGGCTTGAGTTTCTACTATGCCGATTTTATCATTTGGGTTTAATTTTTTATCTTTATTGGTCATACTTTTACCTCTTGAAAAAGCCAGGTGGTTAAATATCTTTCCCCCGTATCCGGAAGAATAACCACGATCAGCTTGCCTTTGTTTTCTTTACGCTTAGCCACTTCCAGGGCCGCCCATAATGCCGCGCCGCTGGAGATGCCGACCAGTATCCCGTCGGTCTTAGCGATCTGCCTGGCGGTTTCGCCGGCATTTTCGTTGGTTACCCGGATAACTTCATCGATTATCTCGGTATTTAAGATCTTCGGTACGAATCCGGCGCCGATACCCTGGATTTTATGCGGGCCGGGTTTACCCCCAGACAGAACAGGCGAAGCATCCGGCTCAACAGCGATCGCCTTAAATGACGGCTTCCTTTTTTTAATTACTTCAGAAATCCCGGTAATTGTACCTCCGGTGCCGATCCCGGAAATCAGGATATCCACCTTACCGTCAGTATCACTCCAGATCTCTTCAGCGGTAGTTTTACGGTGGATCTCCGGATTAGCCGGATTATTAAACTGCTGCAAAATGACCGCATTCGGTATTTCTTTAACCAGCTCTTCGGCCTTATTGATCGCCCCTTTCATCCCTTCGGCCCCGGGAGTCAAAACTAATTGCGCCCCGAAGATCGCCAAAAGCTGCCTTCTTTCCATGCTCATCGTGTCCGGCATGGTCAGGATCAATTTATAACCTTTAGCCGCGGCGACAAACGCCAGGGCGATCCCGGTATTACCGCTAGTCGGCTCAATGATCGTCGTATCCTTTTTTAATACCCCTCTTTTTTCGGCGTCCTCGATCATCGCTACGCCGATCCGATCCTTAACGCTGGAAAGGGGATTAAAAGACTCGAGTTTTGCCAGTATGATCGCCCCCGCTCCTTCGGCGATGCGGTTTAATTTTACTAAAGGAGTGTTGCCGATTGTTTTAGTAAGATCGGTGAATATTTTAGCCATACTAGCCTCCTATGCTGTTTTTGTCAATGCCTTGTCGATATCAGAAATTATATCATCGATATGTTCGATCCCGATGGACAGGCGGATAAAATCCGCAGTCACTCCGGTAGCTAATTGTTCCTGCTCAGACAGTTGCTGGTGGGTGGTGGTTGCCGGGTGTATCGCCAGGCTTTTAGCGTCGCCAACATTAGCCAGGTGAGAGATCAGCTCCAATGAATCGATGAATTTTTTGCCTGCCTCCAACCCGCCCTTGACCCCGAACCCCAGGATCGCGCCAGCCCCGCGGGGCAAATATTTCTTTACCCTCTCCTTTTCCGGGCTGTTCTCCAGACCGGGATAATTAACCCAGCTTACTTTGGGGTGCTTTTGCAAAAATTTTGCCACCGCCAAGGCGTTTTCCGAATGCCGCGGCATCCTTAAAGCTAAAGTCTCTAGCCCCTGAAGGAATAAAAAAGAATTAAAAGGCGATACTGCCGGACCTAAATCCCGCAGTAAACAAACCCGCGCCTTAATAATATATGCAATGTTGCCCAACGGTTTGAGCGCTTCCACAAAATTGATCCCGTGGTAACTTGGATCGGGCCCGGCAATAAGCGGGAATTTACCGTTAGTCCAGTCAAACTTTCCGGAATCAACGATGATCCCGCCCAAACTCGTCCCGTGGCCGCCGATGAACTTGGTTGCCGAATAAACCACAATATCAGCGCCATGGTCGATCGGCCTTAACAGGTACGGGGAAACAGTATTATCCAGAACAAAAGGGATGCCGTTTTTGTGCGCAATCTTCGAAAAACCTTCAATATCGGCCACGTTCAGCTTGGGGTTCCCGATAGACTCGGCGTATACAGCTTTAGTCTTAGGGGTAATCGCTTTTTCTAAAGCCGCCAGGTCATTTGCCGGGACAAAGTTTACTTTTATCCCTAAGCGCGGGAAAGTATAGTGGAAAAGATTATACGTGCCGCCGTAAAGGTTATCCGCGGAAACGATCTCATCCCCTGCCTGGGCAATATTAAGTAAAGCCAGGGTAATCGCCGATGACCCGCTGGCAACAGCCAAAGCCCCTGCCCCGCCGTCCAACAACGCCACTCTTTTTTCAAACACATCCGTGGTCGGGTTCATTAAACGGGTGTAGATATTGCCGAACTCCTTTAAACCGAAAAGATTAGCGGCATGCTCCGTATTTTTAAACTGATACGATGTCGTCTGGTAGATCGGCACCGCCCTTGAACCGGTAGTCGGGTCCGGCTCCTGCCCCCCGTGCAAAACCAAAGTTTCTATTTTTAATTTGTTGTCGATTTTAGTCATCTTTAATGCTCCTTTCGTTCCTCAGGTAAATTTCCCAATTTTCTCCAGCTAACTGGCCTCATGGGAAAAATATAATTTTATAAGATGAATGGATTCCGGATGTCCGGTCACTCCTTAAACCAAGCTTTTAAATCCCTTCCCCTTCCTCGATCTTCCAAATATCTTCAAAACGCTTCCTCTGCGCAACTTCTACCTGGGTAATTTTACTATCATGGACTTTAAGAGTCACTGTGCCATACTCCAGTGAATCTACGGCTTGGGCGATGTCTTTGATAATCGCGTCATTCACTATATTTTTTGAACCTGTTTTTAAGCTCATCTTGTCCTCCTTATTGGTAAAATTAAAAGTTTCCCTTACCCCCAATCGGAAAGACAACACATTCGTCCGGAGAAACATAAAATCAGATTATTTAACTTAACCATGTGTGTTCCTCCTTAAATCGAATAAGCCAAAACAGTTTGTTCCGGATTAACTTTATTTACCAGGTCCGCAAAACTTACCTTATCCACAATTCCGGAAGTCGCCTGGGCCACCTCCTGCCAGATGCCCTTAAAGACACATTTCCGCAGGTCATGACAGTTAGAATACCCCTTTTCCACGCAGCCGATCGGCTCGATCGGCCCGTCAATATAACGGATCACCTGGCCCAGGGTTATTTCCGCGGGATCCTTGGCCAGCTGGTAACCCCCGACATTGCCGCGCTTACTTTCCACAAACCCGCCTTTTTTTAAATTTAAAAGCACCTGCTCCAAAAATTTTACCGGGGCGTCAATGTGTTTAGCGATATCATTGATCGTCAACAGCCCTTTTTCATAATGCAGCGCCAGATCCAGCAGCGCCTTTAAAGCATAATCATCTTTGTATGTGATTTTCATCTTTCTCTCCGTTTCCCTACTATCTCTATAAACTTAGTAGAGTATGCCTCAAAAAAAAGAGTTTGTCAAGTATTTTTTTTAATTTTCATTTAATTCCAGTAATTCTTTACGAATTTGCTGATACTTCTCCTGATCCGCCTGCCGGTAGATTTCCTGGGCTTTCCGCCAATATTCCCGGGCAAGATTCTTCCTCCCCTGTTTCTTGTACAAAAGCCCAAGGTTATAGCTGGCGGCAGCTAAATCCATCCGGTTGTTTATTTGCTCGGACAGACTGATTGATTGCCTTAAATACTCCTCCGCTTTAGTCAAATCATCTATTTCCAGGTAAAGCTCAGCGATCATGTTATATCCACTGGCCAAATTTACCTTATTGTTTTGTTTTTGGTCTAACTTTAATCCTTTAAAATAATAGTCTAAAGCCTTTTGGTACTGTTTTTCATAAAAATGGATTTCCCCAAGATTATAATAACAATCACTGAGTTCGTTATCCAGTTTCAGCTTTTCGAATAATTTTTGGCTCTTTTCATAAAAATTCTTAGCAGCCGGATAGTCGTTTTTGTTCGTAAAAACCAAACCGATATCAAAATAATCGCAGGCCAGATTTTTGATATTTTCAAATTTTCCGGGATATTCCTGGTTAATTACGGCGCTTTTAGTCAACAAGTCCAATGCCTGGTCAAAATTATCCTTGTCGATATTCCATACCGCCAATTTTCTTAATGCCAGTGCCTCGACCTGTCTGTCTCCTGTCTGGCGGCTCAAACTTAGCGCTTTTTCATATAATTCCAGGGCTTTTGGGTATTGGCCGTCCAGTTGGTAAAACCAACCCAGTTTTATGTAAGCGTCGAGCTGATGCGACAGGCTTTTTGATTTCTCGCTTTTAAGCATATATTCGGAATAAAATTTCAGGGCTTTTTCTTTATTTCCCAGGTTCTGGTATGCTCCGGCAACGATCGGGTATGCCCCCAAAAGATCCTGGTCCTTCTCCATGGTCCTCTGGCCTAAAACCACCGCTTTTTGATTATTTCCCCGGCGGTATTCCGAATCGGCATTAAACAGCAAATAATATTTCGAGGGATTGATTTTAGGCAGCCAAAGAATTAAAAAAATACTCAAAACACCCAAAACCATAAACAGGCAGACTTTGAAAATGATTTTTTTGTAGCGGGCTATTATCTTTGCTGCGGGTTTTTTGCTGCGGCTGGGTTTAAAGAAAATAAAACCCGGATCACCGTAAAGCAAATAATTTACCCAATGCAGGCTGTTTAGCCCGTAATCCTGAATTAATTTAAGTTTGGATAAACGCAAAGATTCACCAACGCTTATTCCTGAAATAAGACGGCTGTAAAATTCACGCGCAAACACCATACTGGCTTTATCTTCAATCTTACGGATAGAACCGATATAATGGCGGACCCCGGTAAACAAAAAAGCGCTGGCCATTCCGTAATTAACCTTTTGATATTCGGAATCCAGGTGAAATACACCGGGATCATTGCAATTTGAGCTGCGCGGGTCAGCGCTCAAGGAAGCTCCCGTCCCCGCCTGAGCAGAATGACAGGCGTTAGAAAACACCAGGGCCGGCATGCTGCAGCTTGAGCCCATTTTCTGGATATCCAATGTATTAAAAACCCCATCGCTTAACACCCAGCCACTGTCTTTGTTTTCGGCTTTATCGAATTCACAATGGCCGGCAAAATGCACAATATCGTAATCACATATATTTTTCTTCACATAGTGTTTATCGATATGCGTGGACTTGAAATCAACCTGGACTTTGCGGGTTTTATGGTTGAACTGATTTTTAATATTTAGCCCTTCATGGTAAGCGGATTTTAAATCTGCACTGGGATCAGCCAGGATAAGCATCTTCAAACTACCCGATAAATCCCGGTACTGTAAATAGGCCGCTTCTCCTTTGCTGCGCACTAGCCTGCCCAAGCTGAATTTTAAACAAAAGAAATCGTTGCCGTCAAAGAATAGCTCCCAGGGAAGATGGATCAGCTCTTCATCCAATAAAAGAGTAAGAGTGCACGGCTGGCAATTTTTGAGCTTTTCTTTAATTGTGCGGCTAAGCAGGTGGTCCCATAGCAATTGACCGTTTTTTTGCAGACTTTTTAACTGTTGGGTTTTGGATCCCTGGTCCCTGGCCAGCGAATTCAGGACTCCGACTATCTCCAGGCTTAAATGTTTTAACTCGGAAAAAGAAACCCCCACCTGGCTATAATGCCGCAAAGTGGGGGCGGTTTGGCTCTGGCTAAAAAGGCCCATTTTAAGCGAATCTTCCTGCCTGAACACATCCAAAATTAACGGAAAGTCGTAGAGCATAAAATTAGGCCTGCACTTTTAAATCGATTACGGCCATCCTTTCTCCTTGCCGGCTTACTTCCACAGTATAATTACCAGGAGCGATGTTTTCAAAAAAACTGCTCCCGGAATCATTAACATAAGACTCAAGCTCAAGGCCTTCCTTGATCAGGGTAATACGTATGTTTTTATCGGGCTTAAGGCTTTGACTCACTCCCAGGCTATCCGGCCGGCCTTTAACCGTAATCGTCAAATCAAAACTCCTGGTTGCTTTGTTCTGAAGTTTTGCCAGTATCCGCAGCTGGCCCAAATCTTTTAAAATACTTACTTCTTCCTTAAATTCGTTTATTTTGCGGCTGCGTAAGACCGGAGCAGGAACCAGCTCCTGCCCGAAAAGCACATCTCCGGTTGTCTGGATGATCTCCAGGGCCTTTTCCTTGAGTTTTATAAATATTTCCAATAAGTTTTCCCGCCCCCCCTCTTCCACCATTTTTTTGGCTTTTTCCAATAACGGTGCTGGAACATCCAAGCTCAGGTGCGGCTGGATCTTTAACTGCGCGCTTATATACTCACCGCATAGATCACAACTAAGCAAGTGTTTTTGCATCAGCTTTTTATCCGGTAAAGCCAGTTTATCTTCAAGAAAACAGGCAAGTTCTTCTTCATCCGGATGCTCCTGGGGGTGACGGCGATCAACCTCTTTCCATTCCTCATATACAATTTTAATGATCTTTTCAAAATAATTATCCATTATTCTCCTAACTTCTTGCTTTTTTTAACCGGATGGGCAATTCCTCGGTCCGCACCTCAATCAATCCCGCTGTATCCTTGAGGGGATAAGTTCGGGCAGACAACTTATGTTCCGTCACAATTCTTGGCGGACCCGCCAACCTTTGTGGCGGGCGCCATACATTAAGTTGTGCCCTCACTTAAATAGACGGATTACCAGACAGAATCTAACTGAAAAAACCCTTTCTTTTTAAAGCATTCCTGCAGTTTCTGCAGTATTCTGCTCTTGCGCATGTCCACAGCGCCCCGGTCGATCTTAAAATGCTCCCTGATCTCCTCTAAAGTCAATCCCCGGTTCAAAAACAGCTCCAGAAAATACTGTTCATCTGAATCAAGCCGGTCAATGCATTCGGTTAACGCCCGGCGTTTATCCCGGTCACTAAGGAACTCCGCTGCCCCGGGAGATTGATCTACAAGCGTATCTGCGAGGCTAAAACCTTCATCATTGCGGGCATCCAAGGAAGCGATGGGTTTAAATTTCCGCAAATAATCAATAGTATAATTAACCGTAACCTGCCTTAACCAGCTGGCTAAGGAACATCCGTTTTTACCGCGATAAGTGGATAGTTTTCGATAATTGTCTTTGATTAGAGAGTGGAGGATTTCCTGAAAAATGTCTTCCAACTGCTCCGCCGAGGCCGAATGGCCGTTAACGGATAAAACACTGTGAATATAGTTATAGATCAGGCGGGAATAACGGAGAATGAACTCAGCCCAGGCCTGTTTGTTCGCCTTCAGGCAGCTTTGGAGTAACTCCAGGTCATTCATCACCAATATTATAATACTAAAAAAAGGCAAAAAAAGAACAATTTGCCCTTAAACCGGCAAAAAAACAGGCGTTTCATTAAACAGCTCGAAACGCCTTACGCCTGGCAGGTTCCCTGATTTTCCATCAAAATCACTTTTTATTTGCTCTTAGCTTAACCAGATAAAGCAGTGAAACCAAATACTCCCGCCAATCAGCCTTGGTCCTTCCGGCTTTTCGTTGCGCAAAAACATAAGGAAATTCCACTACTTTTTTATAATTACCTACCGCCAAAACCTCCAAAAGTATCTTATAACCCATCGGCTTAAGTTTCTTCCCCGCCACTACCTCCTTGCGTAGAATAAAAAATCCCGACATCGGGTCTTTAATCGTGCTCAGTATTTTGGGAATAAAAATCGATCCCAGTAAAATTGCCCCGCGGGAACGCAACCCCTGCCAGGGGGTTCGCTTTACAAACCCTCCTCCGGGCAGGTACCTGCTGGCAATGGCGATATCGGCTTTTTCCCTGTCGATTATCTGCAGCAGGTTTTCCAATATCTCCGGAGGGTGCTGTAAATCGCCGTCAATTACTCCCAGGAGCTCTCCACCGGCATTATCCCATCCGGAGACTACGGCGCTGCCCAACCCTCTTTCTGACATTCTGCGGATCGCTTTTATCCTTAAATCCCTGCCGACAAGATCTTCCGCGATTTTCCAGGTCTTGTCCGGGCTATTATCGTCGACAATGATCAGCTCAAAATCAAAGTTAATCTTTTCTAAGGTTTGAATGATTTTTTGGCAAAGGCCGGCAATATTTTGCGCTTCGTTATAGGTGGGAATTACCAGGGATAGCTTAGGGGGCATATTTTTAAAAAAGGAAATTTATTAGAAAATACCCTTTATTCCAGCTCGTGGCCATCTTTAACTTCATGGCCCTGCACATCAATGATCTTTCCGGATGGTTTTTCTCCTGCCTGGCGGCTGCCTTGCTCAAAATACCGGTTCAAACCGGAAAACATCAGTTTAACCTTGATCGCAAAAATTAAAATAAGCAGTAGTTCGAACCCCAGCCACCAGCTGGTAGAAGTAAAAAATAACCTGCCGAAAAACAGGTTGAGGACGATTAATAAAGGCAGCAAACACCCTGAACTGCTCAGGCGGACATATCCGGTAGGCATTAGAATTTCTCCCAGTGCAAAAGCATTTTTAGTTCTTTCTTGGGCGCCCGGACAAAAGCTTTTTTCTCTTGCGGGTAGCCTAAGGCGACCAGACTGATCAATTTCATACTGCCTGAGGCATTTAACAAGCTGCTCACCTGGGGGGCGTAAGGCTTCTTATCCCCGGCGATCCAGCAGGAGCCGATCCCTAAAGCGGTCGCCGCCAAAAGGATGTTACAGGTCGCCGCGCTTCCGTCTTCCAGGAAGTATTTTGTATCGATGGAAAATACCGCGATGCAGGCAGCGGCCTGGGATAAAAATTTACCGTTTTCCGCCAGTTCCGCCAGGCGGTTTAAGGTATTCTTATCGGTAACCACCACAAATTCCCAGGGCTGGATATTCCTGGCCGTAACCGCAAACCGCGCGGCATCCACGATCTCCTCCAGCGCTTTTTTGGGGATCTTTTTATCTTTAAATGACCTGATACTGCGCCTGATTTTCAGGAAATTCAAGTATTTGTTCATCCGTCCGCCTTGGAAAGTTTAATTAATTTAGGCTAATTTGTTACGCAGGTCTTCGGGAATGGCTTGCGGTTTCAGGGACTTATCGACACAAACGAGGATAGTTTTAGCTTTAATGATCAAGCGCTTCTCCTGGTTGTAAATTTCATGCAAAAACTCGATGCGCACCCCGGTCATCTGGCCCACTTGGGTCTGGATCTCCAACTCATCCCCGTATGCCGCCGGGAATTTATAATCTATTTCCTGGCGGGAAACCACGAACATAATCCCGGAATCGGCCAATTGCTTGATCGAAGCGTTTTTGAGGGCAAAATACTCCGTGCGCGCTTCCTCTAAGAAATTAAGGTAATTGGCGTAATAAACTACCCCGCCGCAATCCGTATGGTGGTAATAAATGCGCTGTTTCATATCTTTTTAAATATATCTTTAAAAGCGATGATTGTCAACACCTTCATGCCTGCGCCTTGCCATAACCACCGAGAAAAACATCCTCCCCCATCTTATTTAACCTTACCTTCACGATCGTATTCTTCAGCTCAGGCCTGTAAGGCAGTTTTACCGGTAAATAATTATCCGTTAATCCTTCTAAGCATTCCCCGGATTCGTTCTCGATTAAAACCTCAGCGGTGCTTCCGATAAATCCCCGCATAACCTCTTTACGGCACTCACCGGCAACCTTGGCCAGTTTGTCACAGCGCAGGCGGATCACCCGCGGATCTACCGCTTCCTTAAATCCGGCGGCTTTGGTTTGCGGGCGGCTAGAATAAGGAAAAATGTGCGCTTTTAAAGGTATGATCTTTTTTACCAGCTCAACCGTATGCTCAAAATTTTCTTCTGTTTCTCCGGGAAAACCGATCAGGCAGTCAGTGGTGATCACCAGACTGGGAATAGCGGATTTTAACCTGCCGATCAGATCCGCGTATTGCTTAGCGCTGTATTTACGGTTCATTAACCGTAAGATACGGTCATCTCCGCTCTGGATCGGGATATGCAGGTGCCGGCAAAGCTTTTTACTGCCCTTAAAACACTTGATCAACTCCGGGGAAACATCCCCTGCTTCGATAGAACTTAACCGGATCCGTAATAATCCCGGGATATTCTCTAAAGCACCAACCACATCCGCCAGGGTCTCCCGGACCCCGGAACTACGGCCGTAAGCCCCCAGGCAGATCCCGGTCAAAACTATTTCTTTATAACCACAGGCGGCAAGCTGTTTTGCTTCCTCCAGGATGAGTTTTAATTTTTTACTGCGTTCCTTTCCGCGCACTAAAGCCACTTTACAGTAAGTACAGAAATTACTGCAGCCGTCCTGGATCTTTAAGAAAGCCCGGGTGTGCTGGCTAAAACCGCTTATTTTCTCCGGAAAGAATGACTTTTTAACAATTAAATGGATCCCTTTTATTGCCTTTAACTGGGCCCAGTCTTTCTCTGCCAGGCATCCGGTCACGATAACCTTACTCTTGGGCGAGGACTGGATACAGCGGCGGATAATATTCCTGGATTTTTGGTCCGCCCCGCCGGTAACCGTGCAGGTGTTCACCAAATAATAATCTACCGGCCCGTTAGCGCATTCGATAAAACCCTTACTTAAAAAACGCTCCCGGATACTTTGGGTATCATATTGGTTGGCCTTGCACCCCAAAGTAAAAAATTTGATACTTGGATTAGTTTTCCGCATTGAGTTTGATAAAACTGACGGCCGCGATGGCGGCGGTATCCACGCGCAATACCTGCCTGCCCAGGTCCACCGGAAGAAATCCCGCCTCTTTAGCAAGAGATATCTCTTTAGGGCTAAAATCCCCTTCCGGACCAATAAGGATAAGGATTTTTTCAAATTTTCTAGAGGATGGTTCGAATATTTTTTTAAGCGTGCTTCTGGGATTTTCCAGGGTGGGGATCAATTTCAGGTCGAAATCCCCGGCGGCGGCAATAATCTCTTTAAATTCACTCACCGGCTTAACCGTTACCAGGCTGCTGCGCTGGCTTTGTTTTACCGCACTCATGGCAATTTTTTCCCACCGGGCCTGCCGCTGCGCTTTTTTTTGTTTATCCAGCTTCACCACGACCCGCTCGGTTTCCAGCGGGATAATGCAAACTACCCCCAGCTGGGTGAGTTTATCGACGATATCGTCCATTTTCACTTTTTTGGGGATCGCGCAGGCAACTGTGATCTGGATACCCGGGAGATTAGCCGGCCTTTTTTCTTTAACCTCCAGCTTAATATTCATCGCGCCGATTTCGACAATTTTTACCAAATATTCATGGACGGGGTCGAAAACCGCAATCTCCTCCCCTTTCCTAGCGCGCAACACATCCCTTAAATGATGCAGCTGCGCCGGATCATCCAGGAGGATAATTTTATCGGCTATATTAATCTTCTCAATAAAGAAACGGTTCACCCCGCACCTTCCCTTCCTATTTACCTCTTTATCTCTTTTTCCGAAAAAACATCGGCGCTGAAAATAAAAATCTGGGTATCCTTATCCTTCCAGGCATCCGCGGCAATACCGGCTTTATGGGCGCACAAATTACTCAAAAACTCATCTTTGCTCCATCCGGTTTCCGTGGCCACCTGAGGAAGAAACACCCCGCTCTGATATCCCCGGCGCACCAACACTCCGTGCTTGCCTAATTCAATTTCATCAACCGAAGAGATCTTTACCAGCGGAGACAAAACCGAAATCTCGATCTCCACCTCTTTAAGCTCGGCTAAAGTAAGGGGTGTAAACCGCGGGTCATCCACTGCCGCCTCAATGGCCATATCCCGCACCGTTAAATAAAGCGGCTGGCTGCCGACCAGGCTTCCAATGCAGCCCCTTAGATCATGGTGCTGGTTAAGCGTAACAAAAGCCCCGCTTTTTTGGTTCAAAACCGGGTCAGTTTCAGAAACCGGCATTTTCTTGCCGGTTTGTAAATATGTCATGATGGCTTGCCGCGCGATATTTAAAAGTTTCTCTTTTAGCTGAACACTTAACATTCCTTCTCCTTCCTCCCGGGTCACTGCCCAACTGGAGTAACCTACGGTCCATTCCCCTTTTTTTAGATTACCGGTCACTACGGCTGAATTGGTATGGTTAAGCAGCGCCAATTTTGTGGCCCCTTCCCTTTTAGCGATCTCCAGTGAGATGGCAATCGGAAAACCCCCGCAGGCTTGGGCGCTGCCGTCACGCAAAGCATAATACAATCCCTGGTGGTCCATTTTTTTGATCAGCTCAAGGGTAACCGCGTCAATAGCATTGGCTTCCTTAAAATCATAACCGTGGTACAGATCGGAGGAGGCGACAACTAAAATGTCCTTACGGTTACCGATCGCCTCCGCGAAAATACGGGCGATCTCTTGGCAGGTTTCCAGGGAACAATCCCCCACTACTACCGGGACCAATTTCCAGCCTCCGGACTTTAAGTTGTTGGCGCCGGAAAAATCAGGCAGGACTTTTTGCAGGAAAGGCAGCTGCACTTCTACCGAGTGCTCGCCGCTGAAAACCACAGGATCAACGAACAATTCCGGATCTTTATCCGAAAGCTTTTTAAGGAATTCCTCGTCGATGCCTATCTGTCCCAGCGGAGTAACAAAAGCTCCCGGACCGTAAAGGGCGGCGCCGTTAAAAGCCTTATGGTGGCTGGGTCCCAAAACAATTACGGTTTTATAATTTTTGCCTTTGATCAGCTTGTAACCGAAAGCCGCGGTCTGGCCGGAAAAGCCATACCCGGCATGCGGGCTGATCAGCAACATCAACCTGCCGGTTACCGGGAAAGGATCGGCTTTATCCAGATAAGTATCGATCATTTTGGATAAATCATCCTGTTTATCCGGATAAAATTGCCCCGCGAAATCCGGCCATTTAACGGAAGAAGCCAATGAACTGGCGAAGAAAAATAAAATATAAATTGAAATAAAAAGAAAAACTTTTTTGCGCATAGGGGATGGGATAGGCTTTATGCAGCGGTTAATGTTATTTTTACAGCAGTGGTGGTAGTGGCGCCGCACTTAATTAGCTCTGTAATATGTCTTGCTAATTACACTGGTTTGGGGTGCTGCGTTTCCGGAAAATATCTTTCATGCACTCCGCTCGCTACGCCGCTTGCCGCGGCGTTTAACGCTCGCTTGAGTGCACTTTAATTTTTCCTTGCCGGAAAATAGTTGTGGTATGCACTTTTGTCCCTACGGCGCTTGACGCGCCGTTTTACGCTCCAAAAGTGCCACTTGAATTTTCCTTGTCGGAAAATAGTTGTGGTATGCACTTTTGTCCCTACGGCGCTTGACGCGCCGTTTTACGCTCCAAAAGTGCCACTTGAATTTTCCTTGTCGGAAAATTCAAGTGGAGCTGAGGAGGATCGAACTCCTGGCCTCCTCGTTGCGAACGAGGCGCTCTCCCAACTGAGCTACAGCCCCAAAGTCATTAGTTAATTTATCACAACTTGGATAAATTAACAATAAAAAACGCTGATTATGCCGGTTTTATTAACTTTACAAAAGACAAAAGGCCAATGCGTATTTTCCCGCTGCACAAACCTTTATTAAAGGAATATCCTGGGTGGGCTTATAAATAATGGCTTACTTGGATAGGGTCAAGATCCTGCGCATTTTATCCAATTCTTCGACTATTTCTTTATCCGCTTCTAAGACTTGGGGTTTAGCCGCTGCCGCCTGTATCTGTCCGCAGCGTCCGCATTGGGTAGCTTGATCCACTAGTTCCTGGGAGCAAAAAACACATTTCTTCATCTTAAACTTCTCCAGCTTAATGTTAAACTTTTCGCCTCTTTTTTCTATTCTTTTTCCCTACTTTTAAGAAAAAATTATACCGCTAAAAAATATTTAAGTCAATATAAAAAAACAGGGCCGGGCATACAACTGCCCGGCCCTGTTTGATTCAGTTAAACCGCTTAAAATTATTCCTTATCTTTGATCAATTTTTTAAGGTTATTGTTCATCCGGCGCACATTGATCGATATATCAAGAAGAAAACCAAAACAAAATATTACCAGTATTACAAAAAGCATGATCGTAAACATCGTGTACATAATAACCCCCTTTTTTTATCTATTCTCCAGCATATTACATCGTTTATCAAAATAAGTCAACGGCAATTAATTTGCCCTATAATTTAGCGTTATTTTATCCTTTATTTTTTCCTTCCCGATGCCGACTTAAGTTCATCGACAAATTCTGGATTGGCCACCATCCCTAAGTTTTCCGCATCATGCACATCGCTCCAGGCCCGGTCATAATCTTTGGCCATAAAATAGCTAAAAGCCCGGTTATAGTAAGCTTGGGCGTAACCGGGGACTATTTTTACGGCCTGGGTATAGTCGGCGATCGCCTGGTTAAAGTTTTCCTGGCTTCCGTAAACAGAGCCCCGGTTATGATACGCCAGACCGCGGTTATTGTAGGCGGCGGCGAAATCAGGGTTTAATTCTATCGCTTTAGTAAAATCGGCGATCGCCTGGATAAAATTGCGCTGCTTGGAATAGACCAGACCGCGGTTATTGTAGGCTTCGGCAAAATCGGGTTTCTTTTCAATCGCCTTGGTATAATCAGAAATAGCCGCAGGCAGGTTACCCAAGTCATAAGAAGCAGCGCCGTGCTTAAAATATTCCTCCGCCGACTCCGCGCGGGCATTGGTTAAGAATAACCCTGTGCACAAAACAAAGATCATCAAGATACGGCTGTAAATGTTCATCATCCTTCCCCCCCCCTCTCAATTTGCTGTTGGTATATTTTATCACAAATTAAGGATAAATTTAAACGGAAATAATTATTTTTCTTCTTGCCTAACCGGTTAATCGGGATTAGAATGGCGCTAAAGAAAGGGGAAAAAAATGAAAAAAACTATTTTGTTGTTAACCGTGGCTTTATTGTGGAGCTCCTGCGTTTACGCAGCAAATATCAGCGATATCTGGCAAAAGCTGGATCAGGTCACCAAGGAGTTCATTATCATCGGCTACAAAGAAGGGTTGCGGGACGGCTTAGCAATAGCCAAACAATCCGATGGGATGGAACCCGCGGCGATAAATGAAGTAGAAACGCACCAGCACGTAGTAGACGGCAAGGCATATAAGAATGTGTATTCAATCCACCTGAAATCAATTGTCTCTGAGCTGGATAAATTTTATGGCAATAAGTCTAACGGCGGGATCCCTTTAGATTACGCTATTTTATACGCGGTCCAAAAGCAGAACGGGGTTTCCGAACAGGAACTGCAAAAAGACCTATCCGGGTCTAAAAAAGCCGCGCTCGACAACAAAACAGATAAATAATCTTAAGTTAAAAACGTTTAGATTTGGAATTAATGCGCGTTAATGCTGGGCGGAGTTCCAGGTTAACCTGGTTTTAATTGCCACTTTGGGATTTGTGGCGCGGTCTTTCCAAAGATATGGTTTAGAAGTATCATAAAGCCCTGCCAAACCGATATCTACTGAAGGACCTGCGGCTGAACCTGCGGCATTGATCAGTACATAAAAACCGTTGGTCGGGTTAGTAACCGGCATCGACCCGTTAACAAAACCGGAAATGATCCTGGTGCTGCTGGTCAGATTTTCTGAAGCATACGCGCCACAAGATCCTGTTCCGATGGGAGTACAGCTTGTACTCAGGGTGTTGCCGGTCAAAGTATAACTGATCCAAACATCATCATTAAAATTAGCTGGAGTAATAGAGGTTACGGGAACCTGAAGCAAGCTAGAGTCCACTCTTACCTGAAAACCGTTTGCCAGCACCTGAATCGGAGCATTACTTGCATTTCCGGAAGCCACCTGCACATATTTACTCATATGCTCGATACAATAAGCCAGGCTGTTTTGCACCTTAGCGCGCCGGTCCGCGCTCATTACCTGGGAATGGCTGAAAGTTTCCAAACTATAAAAACTCAGCACCATTATGCCTACGCACATAACGCTAACCAATAATTCCACCAAAGATATGGATTTTATATTCTTAAGCCGCGATTTAAAGAGCCCTGAAGATCTCTTATTATTAAACATGGGGTGTTTAAGGAGACGGTTCATTCCAATTCATGGTTGAGGTTACTTTGCGCACGACGTTACCAGCAGTTACGGTAACATTTGAAACGGTGTGAACTTCGTCAAATATACGGTTATTAATGTTTTGCGAAGACGCTGCCCTGCTCCCCTCCCTAAGGTCATTGTTTGAACCATTCCAACCATAGGTGGCATCAGTATTCCAGGAGCCATACATTACCTGGGTTTGCAGCGGATCAAGGAATAATTTACCCAATTCCGCGCTGGTCATCCTCTCCCGGTTATGCGTGATCAGTTTTCCGCCGGCA
>Ga0114951_10000563_pt1 | contig 49963 bp, 55 predicted proteins | sample AM7aDNAmetaG_FD_88677 | JGI IMG/M metagenome (GOLD analysis project Ga0114951, IMG submission 88677) | Freshwater microbial communities from Finland to study Microbial Dark Matter (Phase II) - AM7a DNA metaG | ecosystem: Environmental > Aquatic > Freshwater > Lake | place: Finland: Lake Alinen...
ATAAAAAGACCTGTTATCCTCCGGGTTGTATACTTCAATATAACTAATCAACCAGGAATTGTTGTAAATAACAAAATCGACATTTTTGAAGATAATCTTATCTTCATTTTCCTTGAAATTTCGGGCATACTGTCTGGAAACAGGAAGGAAGAAATCTCCGACAATGTCCCAGTTGATCTTAAAGACCTGTTTGTCTGCATCATATTCCGAAACGGTGTAATTCTTCAGGTTAATTTTGGGTATGTACTCCTTTTTATAGTAAGCTATTGCATTGTTTTTAAACTCTTCAATCTTTTCTTTTTGTTTCGACATTCTCAGCCTGTAATCCGCACTGCTTTCTGCCACATCTTTTTTCGACCATATTTTAAAATCCTGTTCTACATTGGATTTGATCAGCTTCTGCAAATTGCAGAAATAGACTTTGCCGGTTTGGGAATAACCCGAAAAAAAACAGGTAAAGACAAATAAAACGCTTATGAAAAAATTTCTTTGCATGATATTGACATTTTATAAAAGATTACCTGATCAATTAATTTATCTTAAAATAAAGAACCTGAAATGGAAAAGGAGATTATTGTTGTGTTTTTTAGAGAAAGGCAGGCCTGAAAAGTTCGTGAGATTTTTAACACTTCGCTGATATTCAACCACCCACTCTGCTCTCTTCTTTACATGTAAACCGAGTCCGACATCAAAGAGAATGTCGTGTTTAAAGCAATTCTTATAATAAGTATATGTTATAAAAGAAGGAGAGCCCGTTTCCCATGTCTCCTCGCGATAAATCATTTTATTGAAAACAAAACCGGTTTTAAATTCCAGTACCCTAAGGAAGTAAAGATTTACAGTCAGCGGAACATTAAAATCAAGTGCTTTAGTGATCTGGTAATTGTATTCTGATACAGCATTGGCTGAATACTGAAGAATAAAATCGAACTGGAACGCAACAAATCTGGCAAATAATATCCTGTTTGATAAACCGCCAAATACAGCAACCGCATATGGATTGCCATCAACTTTGTAGGTTCCGAAATCGTAGCCAGGCAAGATAGCACCCAATCCGAAACAAAACCCAACATTAAACCGGTGAATCCCACCTACCCATAGGGCCGAGTTCTCATGTTTCTGTACATCTATTTCTTTATGAAAAGCTTCTTCCACTATCAGTTTCTTTGTTTCAGATGTATAATCAGTAGTTATGATTATACTTTTAATTCCCTCCAACATGTCAACATCTTTGATGACATCCCATGTCAGTATATTTTTTATTCCGGTCTGAAGGTTGAGTGTATCTCCTGATAAAGCTTTAGGAACAATTTCGCGGTTATTTATATCGGTAATTACAATTTTTTTTACATCGTACCTATAATTTGAAGGACAGTCTTTCAGGGTAAAAAATATTTTCAGAACACTTCCTTCCTGTCTGAAATCATTGGTAATGATTGTTTTATTACAATTATCCTGAGTAAAAGCCCTGTTGGATAAAACAACCAAAATAAATACTGTCAGCAGCAGGTATTTTTTGATATTCATGTTTACAGCCATCTGATTATTAACTTGGTTTTAAAAACGAAATTAATTATTTCTTCCTGATTGAGATGTCAATGGTTTTCACCTGAAAGCTGTTTCTGCGGATTTTATTTTCAGTGATCCATTTTAAAAAATCTGAGGAGCTAATACTTTTGGGGAGGTGAAATCCCTGGTTTTTTTCATTTTCGGTCAGTTTTCCAGTATTGTCTTTCAGGTCCGGGATGGTCATCGGCGTTCTTGAAAAGATAATATACACCCTATTCAGAGAAGTATAGGAGTCGGTATACAGCTGAAGTTCATCTGCAATGTCGAAGGGATTATTTCTGTGGAATAAGACATAGTCAGTTTTAGCTTTAATTGGAAATCCACCATCATTCTGATCCCTGTTTTTAATATATGGAAGAAGAATTTCCGTATTTTTTGCATCATCGAGGTAAATCATCAGGTAACCTTCTGCAGCGCTTCTGAAATAGATAAACAGCGAGTCGCCTTCTTTGAAATCGCTTGCATTACAATGCTTGTCGGGGCATGAGAGCGAGGTTGACTCAAATTCAATGGGCGGGTCAACATATTCTTTAGCTTTAATTTTTATGGAACATTTTATTTCCCGGAATTTCATTTTTTTTCCGTCGAGCACTTTATCACCTTCCAGTTCTTCAAAATTCTTGTCCAGAACTGATACCACCTCTCCTTTAACATAGGAGTTACCGATCATATTAAAGCCTGTTTTAGTTTCAGTTTTCTGCCCGGTATTGATGTTTTCAATAAACGTAGAGTTTCCCTGAATAATGGCTCTGCCGAAGGCTTTCTCCAGTGCATTAACAACAGCCAGATCTTCAGCTTCTTTTTCTACATCTATTTTTGATTTATCATCAGGCCATGCCACCTGTGCTTCACCTGTAACATTGACTATCTTCTGCGCTCTGGCAGGGGCAATACATATTAGTGCTATAAAAAACAAACCGAAAAACCATTTGTAGAAACCCGGCATTGCTAATAATTTAGGGTTAAAATGAAAACAGGAAACGATCCCGGTTATGCCATCACCGGCTTTGCCGGGATCTGTTATGATATGCTATTTTTCAGGAGTTTCAGTATTGGGCATGCCAATAATTTTATCGAGCTGTTGTTCGTTTAATTTCATTTTATCTTTCAGCTCTTTGCGGACAACTTTCTTGGCAATTTCCAGAGATTGTTTCACATCGTAAAACAGTCTGACCTGAACTTCTACTTTTTTATCTTTCACATCCCTGTATAGTTTGAATTCGGGATTAACATAGCCAAGCTGCATAGCGATCAGGTTCTTAGCCGACTGTACAATTTCTGTAACAGATGCAGCATCCTGAGTACTCAGCTGGGAGTTGCCTATATTGGCGCTGATCAGAGAGTTCATATTAGTCTCGATGAGGCCGGCCAGTTGCAGTTTGCCCATTTCGATGGCCTGCATTTCAGCAGCCGTTTTATTTTCGGCAACAGCATTACCATCGGCTGTGATAAATTTGGAGTTACCATTTTCATCCTGCATATATTGCTTCATCCAAGCTTTCTCAATAAGCTTATCCAAAGGCAGTGATCCGGGCTGCACTCTCCAGCCTTCTTTTGTCAATTTTTTAGCTTCTTTGCGGGCTTCTTTGATGGCTTTTTCCTTGATGTCTTTCTTAAGACTTTTTTCGGTTTGCTGTGCAAATGCAAATGAACTGATTACAAGTGCTCCGATAATGAAACAGATTACTTTTTTCATGATTGCTGGTTTTTGGTTTAAATGCCCCGGGCCCAGAGGCTGTTAAATTTATATCAGGTGTGCCGGACCCATATAAATATATAACACACTAAGTGCAAATATATAATTAAAATTAAATAAATGCAAAAAATGTAAAAATATTGTCTTTTAAATTTACTTTTTCCTTCCGAAAACAATCATCAGAATACCGAAGATCAGCATGCCAATACCTGACCAGAGATTGATATTCACGCCCAGGGATTTCTGATACATCACCACGTTACTGTAGGTGATTATACCCTGCAGTGTAAGAATTAATCCTAAAAGAGAAAACATTAAACCTATGGGAAATCTTATATCTTTCATTGTTATTCCTCCTACCAGAAAATGATGCTTAATAAAACTGTAATAATTCCAACAATGATTGCCAGTATCAATGGTTTTTCATGCCATTTTTTGTCACCGTCTTGTTGTCGGGGTGTTAATGAATAAACCAGCCCGACGAGTTCTTCGTCCTTCTTTTTTCTTTTTGTCGCCAATGAAATGATAATGGTCATAAAAAAGCAAACCGACCAGGCTATGATAGCAGTCCAGAAATTCTGAGCCATTTCACTGGGGTAATGATGAACAACGGTTCCCAGCCATCCGCCCTTGACAAGTGTAGCCGCACCAAAAGGTTGCGTCAGCCCGTGGTGCAATGCTGCTGCCAGGGTACCTGAAAGTAAACCGAAGAATGCACCATGTCCGGTACTTCTTTTCCAGAACATCCCCAACAGGAAAGTCGCAAATAAAGGTGCGTTAATAAAGGCAAAAATCAGTTGCAGAAAGTCCATTACATTATTGAAAGACCTTGCAACATAAGCGGTGGCTATACTCAGAAGCACTCCGAAAATAGTAGCAAGTCTTCCAACCCACAGATAATGACTGTCACTTTTCCCGGGTCTTATATAGCTCTGATAAATGTCATAAGTCCACACTGTATTGAAAGCTGTCACATTACCTGCCATACCCGACATAAAAGAAGCCATAAGTGCCGTCAGACCTATTCCGAGCAGGCCGTTGGGATAGAAATGAGCCAGCATTAGTGGGATCACTTTATCAAAGTCATATGAGCCATTTTTTAAAGGGATAAGAAAGCCACTGTTCGGATCGCTTGTAAGAGCCATAGCAATCATTCCGGGAACGATAACCAGGAAAGGGATAAATATTTTCGGGATAGCACCAATGAGGGGTGTTTTTCTTGCGGCTGTCATGGAATTGGCAGCCATTGCCCTTTGCACTACAAGGAAGTCAGTACACCAGTACCCAAATGAAAGCACAAATCCAAGCCCCATGGCAAGGCCGAACCATTCGACACCCATGGGATTAGAGGCAGCATGTCCCATATACCGCCATGTTGATGTCATGGAACCTGGTTGAAACCCGTTGTGCTGAGCAACAACAGCCAGCTGGTTTGTCAGCCCGTGCCATCCGCCGACTTTGCTTAACCCGAGGAAGACAAGCGGCAGAAAACCAACAACGATAAGAAAGAACTGCAAAACTTCGTTATAAATCGCGGACTTAAGACCTCCAAGGTAAGTATAGGCAAGAACAATAGCTGCCGATATCAGAATGCTGATATTAAAGTCCCATCCAAGTAATGTTTCCATAAGAAGTGCAAGAGCATACATAGAGATACCGGAAGCGAATATCGTCATGATGGCGAATGACAATGCATTGAAACCTCGCGTTTTTTCATCAAAGCGCAGTTTCAGGTACTCAGGAACAGAACGTGCCCTGGAACCGTAATAAAAAGGCATCATGAAAAGACCGAGGAAAATCATGGCAGGTATAGCACCTATCCAATAAAAATGTGTGGTTATCATACCGTATTTTGCGCCGGATGCCCCCATGCCGATGACTTCCAGTGCACCCAGATTGGCCGAGATAAATGCAAGCCCGGTTATCCAGGCTGGTATAGACTTTCCGCCCATCAGAAATTCGGAACTCGACTTCATGTATCTTTTCAGCATCCAGCCAATGCCCAGCACAAAGGCAAAATAAATGATCATGATCAGATAATCTATCCAATTGAGTGAAAAAGCGTTACTCATGTTATTATGATTTAATTTTAGTCTGTAAAGATATATGATTCAGTTTATATATGCAAATTACTATTGACTGGCATGGAATCGCTCATTTTAATAATTTTAGCCATTTTTTTTAACATAATGGCATTTGGTATGTTATTACATATCGGCTGATTAAAAATTATTTCTTATAATTAATTTTAAATTGTGCCGGCTAATCGGAAGCTTTTTTAATTTTGCAAAGAATTATCTTTCATGATTATGAAAAACCTGTTTATCGTTATTTTCCTGTTTCTGACGATACCTGATTTAACGCTAGCTCAGCAGTATAATAAAACCAGTATTGACAGTAAAACACAAAACACCATATTAATTGGTTTATGTAACCGGGATGGACTGAAAACCGGAGATTTTGGTGCGCATTATTTCAGTGAATATGGTAATTATAAAACAGATACCTCTGTTATTAATCAGTTGAAAAAACTCAGACAAAACGTTACCATTACTATAGTTTCTGGAACATGGTGCGGTGACAGCAAAGAGCAGGTTCCCCGTTTTTTTAAAATTCTGGATGAGGCTGGTTTCGACGAGAATGATTTAACTCTGATCTGCATCGACAGGGATAAAAAAGCAGGAGAAATGAATATTGACAGTTTGAAAATCAATCTTGTACCAACATTTATCGTTTACTACGATAATAAAGAAGTAGGCCGAATCATAGAAACCCCCAAACAATATCTTGAAAAAGATCTGTACCGTATTATTCCAAAAGTGAATTGATTTTCAGTGATATCAAAAAACTAATCGTTTAAATTTTATCTTTGCAGCTACATGCAAGTTATCGAAAATATCAGCGGGGTCAGAGAATCTATTTCTGCATTTAAAAGTGAAGGAGAATCTGTTGGGTTTGTTCCCACCATGGGGGCTTTGCATAAAGGGCATATTTCTTTAATGAGAAGAGCAAAAGAAGAAAATGACAGGGTCGTATGCAGTATTTTTGTTAACCCTACACAGTTCAATAATCCGAACGATCTGAAAAATTACCCGAGGACCATTGAAGAAGACAGCCTGATGCTTGAAAAAGAAGGTTGTGACCTGATATTTTTCCCGTCTGAAAAAGAAATTTATCCTGTAAAAGACACCGTGATTTATGATCTGGGCATGCTGGATAAAACGATGGAAGGCCTCCACAGACCGGGACATTTTAACGGTGTAGCCATGGTTGTAAAAAAACTGTTTGAGATCATTCAGCCGCACAAGGCATATTTCGGCGAAAAAGACTACCAGCAGTTACTTATAATCAGCCATATAACAAAATTCTATAATCTCGGCATTGATATTGTTGCCTGCCCCACCCTACGCGAACCTGACGGACTTGCGATGAGTTCAAGGAACCAGTTACTCAGTCCTTCAGAAAGAGATATCGCCCATGTAATTTATGATATTTTAACCGGGTTAAAAGAAAAAGCCGGCAAAGTGAGTGTTTGCAGTTTAATGGATTGTGCAGAAGCCGAGTTAAAAAAATATCCTGAGTTTAAAAAAGAATATATTGAAATAGCCGATGCCACTACTCTAGAAGCGGTAAACAACTGGAACAATAAAAATATCAGGGTTTTTGCTGCCATATATTTAGGGAAAGTCCGACTGATTGATAATATAAAATTATTTTAGTAATTTTGCCGGGTTATGATGATACAGGTATTAAAATCAAAAATTCACAAAGCAACGCTGACGCATGCCGAATTAAATTATATTGGCAGCATAGCTATTGATGAAGACCTGATTGAAGCTGCCAACATGATTGAAAATGAGAAGGTTCATGTGTTGAACATCAATAACGGGGAAAGGCTTGAAACATACGTTATAAAAGGCAAAAGAGGCAGCGGCATAATTTCTCTGAATGGAGCTGCAGCGCGTAAAGCTGCAGTGGGAGATCAGATGATCATTATTTCATATGCCACCATGGACTTCGAAGAAGCCAAAGCATTCAGACCCACTGTTGTTTTCCCTGATTCTCAAAACAAACTCAGATAAATTGAAAAAACACATTTTTACCGCAATAAAACTTATTTTTTTTATTGGGTTAGGAATTTTTATTACGTGGTTGTTTTTACACAATCTCCAGCCGGAAGACAAGAAGAAAATACTTGATTCATACAAAGATGTTAAATGGGGCTGGATTATTATTGTTGCCATAATAGGTCTTTTAAGCCATTATTTCCGGACAGTAAGATGGAATATGCTATTGGAAGCCATGGGTTATAAAACCTCTTTTCTGAATTCATTTATGGCAGTAATGATAGGATATTTCGCCAATATGGCGCTGCCACGTCTCGGGGAAGTAATCAGATGCAGTATACTAAACAAATACGATAAAATTCCCATCAATAAATCCTTTGGCACTGTTGTGGTTGAAAGAGCTTTAGACATTCTGGTTTTCCTGATTCTCTTTTTCTTTACTATACTGTTTCAGTTTCACCTGTTAAAAGACTATGCTTATAACAGGATCTACATCCCATTATCGAATAAGTTTGGAGCAATCTCCTTATATCATGCTCTTTATATTTTATTGATTATCTGTGTTTTAATTGTGTTCTTTATTTTTATTCTCAGGAAAAGAATTGCTCATCTGAAAATTTATATTAAAATAGCTGAAATTATTAAAGGCTTCTGGCATGGGTTAAAATCAATAGCCCATGTTAAAAATTCATATTTATTTGTATTCCATTCGCTGATGATATGGGCGTGTTATCTTTCTGCTGCATATGTTGGCTTTTTCGTAATGAAAGGAACAACCGGGCTTGGATTTAACGCTGCATTAGCTTCACTTTCCTTTGGTACGATCAGTTATATGGTAATTCAGGGCGGCATTGGGGTTTACCCTATCATTATCAGTGAAACCCTAAGCCTGTATTCCGTTGATAAGGCCATCGGATTTGGATTCGGCTGGCTTTTATGGTCACTGCAATCCATAGAGATCATTATCGGGGGACTAATTTCCCTGATCATTTTACCTATAAAAAACAGCAAACCGGATGCCGTTAAGGAATAATATTCAGGATAAAATAATTTCTTCAGCCCGGATTTCCGAAAAGGTAAAAGAATGGAAATTAAAAGGTGATGTTATTGTTTTTACTAACGGTTGTTTTGACATTCTTCACCGGGGACATATTGAACTGTTAATGCAGGCAGCATCCCTTGGTAACAGACTGATCATCGGGCTGAACACAGACCATTCTGTGAGAAAGCTAAAAGGGAAAGGACGCCCCTACAATGATGAAGGATCAAGAGCACTGGTTCTTGCATCGCTTTTATTTGTTGATGCTGTTGTCCTTTTTAATGAGGATACACCTTATCAGCTAATAGACTCTATTGTTCCTCAGATTCTGGTAAAAGGAGGTGATTACAGGGAAGATGAGGTTGTTGGCGCTGAAATCATTAAAAGCAATGGAGGAAAAGTTATTATTGTTGACCTGCTGAAAGGTTATTCTACCACCCTGCTTGGAAAGAAGATCAGAGAAGGAAATTCGTAGTATATTCGTAATTCAATTTTTTACAGGCTATGGCAAAGACAAAAGTTGTTTTTTATTGCCGGAACTGCGGTGCGCAATCTTCCAAATGGATTGGGCATTGTCCTTCGTGCGGCGAATGGAATACATACGAAGAAGAAGTCATCCAGAAAGAAAATACCCGAACCTCTTTTCAGGGGGCAAGGGAACTCTCCAAACCCATGGCAATAGCACAGATCGAGCCAAATAATGAAGCCCGTTTCGACCTGATGAACCAGGAATTTAACAGGGTTCTGGGCGGCGGGTTAGTAACCGGTTCCCTGGTGTTGATCGGCGGCGAACCCGGAATAGGAAAATCTACGCTGATGCTTCAGGTCGTATTAAATCTGAAAGGCACTAAGGTGTTATATGTTTCCGGAGAGGAAAGTGAGCAGCAGATAAGGCTCAGAGCCGAACGCATTGGCATGCACAATGATAGCTGCTATATTTTGACGGAAACAAATATCCAGAATATCTTCCAGCAGATTGAAATGTTAAAACCTCATATGGTCATCATTGATTCCATTCAGACTTTATACACCGATATCATCGACTCTTCGGCAGGAAGTATTTCCCAGATCCGCGAGTGTGCGTCTGATTTGCAGCGCTATGCTAAGCAAAGCAATACGCCGGTGGTATTGATAGGTCATATCACCAAGGACGGGACACTTGCCGGGCCCAAGGTTCTGGAGCATATGGTAGATACCGTTTTACAGTTTGAAGGTGACCGCAATTATGGTTACCGGATTCTTCGTGCTGCTAAGAACCGCTTTGGTTCTACATCGGAGTTGGGAATATTTGAAATGCATGATAATGGATTAAGGGAAGTCAGTAATCCTTCTGAAATATTGGTTTCGCAGAGAGATGAGCCTTTCAGTGGCATTGCCATTGCATCAACAGTTGAAGGACTGCGGCCCATTCTTATTGAAGTGCAGGCATTGGTGAGTTCCGCCGCATACGGAACGCCGCAACGATCGTCAACAGGTTTTGAGCTGAGGCGTTTAGGCATGCTGCTGGCCGTACTCGAAAAACGTTGCGGGTTCAGACTGGGAATAAAAGATGTTTTCCTGAATATCGCGGGCGGCATCTGGGTTGATGACCCGGCTATTGACCTTGCCGTGGTGTGCGCAGTGCTTTCTTCAAGCGAAGATATGCCGATTAACCCTAAAGACAGTTTCGCTGCAGAAGTTGGCCTTTCGGGTGAAATACGGCCTGTAAACCGCATTGATCAGCGTATTGCTGAAGCTGATAAGCTGGGCTTTGAAAGGATATTTATTTCAAAATACAATCAGAAAAGCATTGATCCAAAAAAGTTTCAGCTTCAGATTGTCCCGGTAGCAAAAATTGAAGATGTTTTCCGCCTTTTGTTTTCTTAGATCAGTTGGTTTCAATGATACTGAATAATTCATCCAGTTTTGGTGTAAGGATAATTTCCGTGCGACGGTTTTTACTGCGTGCTTCCTTAGTATTTGCTGCATCCACGGGGAAATACTGACTCCTGCCGGCAGCAGTCAGCCTCGAAGGGCTAATTTTACTGTTATTCACTAGTATCTTTAAAACCGTAGTTGCCCTCATAACGCTTAAATCCCAGTTATCCTTCACGGGGCTTACTCCATTATACGGTACATTGTCGGTATGTCCTTCTATCATGACATTGATATCGGTATTGTCTTCCAACACCTTAGCCAGTTTTTTCAGTGCATTTACACCATTCGGTGCGACTTCGAAACTTCCCGAAGCAAACAACAGATTTTCATCCAGAGAAACATAGACCTTACCGTTCTTTTTTGTTATGGTAAGTCCTTTATTCTCAAATCCAAAAAGGGCGTCGGAAACTTTCTTGCGTAATGCATTTACGACGGAATCTTTTTTACTCAGGATACTCTGAAGTTCATTTAATTTCGATTCTTTCAGCTTAAGCTCAGAGGTCAGGTTGTCGAGATTCTGTTTTTTAACCGCTAATTCACTTTCCATTTTCTTCAGTTCGTCTTCTTTCCTGATCAGGTTATTTTGTGTAGTCTGGAGATCCTTCATGAGTTTTTGCATTTCCGCATTACTCCCGGCTTTCATCTTGTCGGTAGCATCCATCAGGGCTGTATAATTCTTTTTCAGATCCATATAGTTTGAATTCATGGTTCTTGAAGCCAGTCCAAGCATAGCAGTATCTTCCTTTAATGCGTCGGTTTCTTTCTGTAATTTGTCAATTTTTGCAGCCATCTCGGTATTCTCATTGCCAAGGTTCAGGTTTTTAGCGGTTAACGCGGTGTTTGTTTCGTTGCATTCTTTCTGCAGCGCGTTAAATTTTTTCTGCGAAACGCAAGCGCCTAATAATAGCGCCATTACGATCAGTATTGTACTATTTTTTTTCATAAAATAAACTATTTTTAATTTAAAAATCCATTTCAAGATAAGCCGGGCAGTGATCGGAATGCCTCGCTTCAGGTAAAATCAGGGCACGTTTCATCAGGTTACCAATAGGTTGGCTTACCATGTTATAATCAATGCGCCAGCCTAAATTTTTTGCCCTTGCATTAGCCCTGAAACTCCACCATGTATATTGGCGGGGTTCTTTGTTAAAATGCCTGAATGAGTCAATAAAACCACTATCAATAAAACGTGAGAGCCATTCGCGTTCCTCGGGAAGAAAGCCCGAACTGGTAGCATTTCTGACAGGGTCGTGGATGTCGATAGGCTTATGGCAGATGTTGTAATCGCCTGATAATATAAGATTCGGCCTGGTTTTCTTTAACTCAGTAATATAATCAAGATAACGTTCCAGCCAGATCATTTTAAAATCCTGCCGTTCTTCGCCGCTGCTTCCGGAAGGATGGTAAACACTGACAACCGAAATATCGCCGAAATCAGCCCTGAGAAAACGTCCTTCATCATCGTATTCATAAATACCCATGCCATATACAACCTTATCGGGCTTCACTTTTGAGAGCAGTCCGACCCCGCTGTATCCTTTCTTTTTTGCTGAGAACCAGTATGAATAATAACCCAGGCTTTCAAATTCCAGCACCGGAATTTGATCCTCCTGTGCCTTGGTCTCCTGGAAGCAAATGATATCAGGACTTACGACAGATAACCACTCTGTTAATCCTTTAGAAACAGCTGCACGTATGCCATTGACATTATAGGTGATTACTTTTTTCATTGTTCGTGATCTAAACCATTTACAAAGTAAATCGATTTACAACAGAGATTTAAACTCTTAAAATCAAAATTATTAACAAAGATAATCACAACTTAACCGGCCAATTTCCCTGAAATAAGCGGGATTTATACTTTTCAAGAGGAAAGAACCGGTCTGATCGAAATATGTTTAACAGTATCGATAGATCGGATTATAAATTATCGACTTTACTGAGAGAGCTCAAATTTTAAGTATTTTTGTTATGATAAGCTGAACCCTTTATCTTTTCATTCATTAATCTCTCAGAATGCAGCTGAACTTTGTATATGATTTACTTGCTGTTATGGACGAAATGTTTCAGGACAGAGTTGTCCTGTCAGGGATTAAAGATGGTTACAGAGTCGACTGGAATTCTGAAGATTATATGAGGCTCTCTGCAGGAATTGCCTGTTTTTTATTAGATAAAGGATTAAAAAAGGGCGATTGTGTGCTGAACATTTCAGAAAACTGTCCCGAATGGAATTTCGCGGATATAGGTATCATGCTGGCCGGTGGAATTCATGTCCCTGTATCACCTTCATTAAGCAATGAAGAACTGGTTTATATTTTGTTACAGACTGGTGCGCATTTCATTTTTATTTCGGGAAAGTTCATTCTCAGAAGATTACAAAGTATTTTGGAAGAAACAAACGGGATGAAAGAGATCGTTTCCTTTCATAAAATACAGGGAATCCCATTTTTTGATGAAATAATTTCAAATGGTCGCCATTCCTCTTTTACCGAAATGGCAGACCGTCAAAGAAGCGTTTCAAAGCCAGATGAAACAGCCACCATCATTTATACATCAGGCTCAACAGGTTTACCAAAAGGAGTCATGCTTTCTCATAAAAATATTATCTCAGGACTGATAAAAACACAGCAATATTTCAATCTGCCATCGGGTTCAAAAGTGATGAGTTACCTTCCTTTGAGCCACTCTTTTGAACGCTGGATGAATTATGTTTACCAATATTCTGGCGTTGCTGTATTTTATGCCGATTACAGTGACGGTATTATAAACAACCTCTCTGAAATTCAGCCTGATGCTGTGGCCACGGTTCCTCTTTTCCTGGAAAAAGTCGTCGATCAGATCAACGACTCCTTACCTGTCAGTGAATTATTGAAAGAAGATGAAAATTCTTCCAGTTCAATAAATGATCATCCTGAACTTATAAATTCGCTGCTCGGCAATCAATTGAAAATGATATTTACTGCAGGAGCAGCCTTAAGTAAAAAGCTTTTTGATTATTTTGTGGCGTTGAAGATCCCGGTTTACGAAATCTATGGTTCTTCTGAAACCCTTGTCAATGCATTTAACTATAAAGGAAATGTGAAACAGGGAACCGTAGGTAAAATCAAAAAAGGATGCACGATTAAACTATCAGAAGAAAACGAGATTTTATTAAAAGGGGATCATATCATGAAAGGATATCTCCGGCTGCCTGAAAAAACACAAGAAGCAATCGACAGCAGGAACTGGTATCATTCGGGAGATATCGGACACATCGATGAAGAAGGGTTCATTACGATCAGGGGAAGAAAAACAGACATATTTAAAACAAGTTCAGGTGCGTTTGTTTCACCCGTTGTCATTGAAAACCTGATTACAAGATCGCCTTATATAAAGTTTGCATTGGTTTTCGGTGAAAATCAAAGCCGGCTCGGGATAATCATTGTGCCGGATTACGAGCAGGTCCGAACGCTGGTGAATAATTCAGGTCTTGCCCCTGAAGACATAATAAAACTCCCTGATCTGATCCATCAGATAGAAAGACATATTGAAGATTACAATCTCAATGCCACTGAAACAGAGATCATTGAGCACATTATCCTGATTCCTGCTAAATGGTCCGTTGAGAGTGGCGAACTGACGTCAAGCCACAAACTTAAAAGGAAGTTTTTGCTGGATAAATATAAAGAGTTAATTTTGAAACGGTATAATTAAAGTTATGATTATTTACGGAGCCGGAAGTTTGGGGAAAATTATCCTTGCAGAATTGATCAGCGATCAGTTCCCTTATGGAGATGTTATTTTTTTTGATGAGAACACGGGCCTGCCGGATTACCTGTATAACAAATTCAGGGTCATAAAAACTGTTGAGGAACTTTCTGAACTTATCCAATCGGGTGAGAAGCATTTTATCCCGGCAATAGGTCATCCCCGCCTACGTGAGAAAGCCGTCAGAAAAATTGAACAACTGGGTGGGGAACTTATCTCAGTAATTTCATCAGAATCTTTTATTTCAAAACTGAATTTCAACACGTTTGAAGGTTTGTTTGCTCCCAGATGGTCAGGTATATCGCATGATACAAAAATCGGTAAATCATGTATACTTCATCATTACAGCGGTATCGGGCATGATGCGGAAATTGGAAACTTTGTTACGGTTTCTACTGATGTCCAGATCGGATCATTCACTACTGTAGGCGATTACAGTTTTATAGGCAACTGTGCGGTTTTGTATCCTCATATTAACATCGGGCAATGCGTCATCATCTCGGCAGGTGCTGTAGTAAAAAATGATGTGCCTGATTTTTCATCCATAACCTGATGCATCATGTATACTTCATTGCAGAATAAAAATATTATCGTAATTGGCGCCGGTTCTTCGGTAGGGGAAATATTGTGTAAAAAACTCAGCAGTGAGGGTGCAAGACTCCATGTAGCCTTCCGGTCACCTGAAAAATGCGATGCCTTTCACCTGAATAACAGTGTTAAATACATGCTGGATCTGGAAAACAGGGATGAAGTAAGCGGTTTTTATAAAAAAATTCACAGCAATTTAACACAGATTGACGGACTTGTTTTTTGCTCCGGAACAGATATTTCTTCCCCTTTGAAACTTACAACAATTGATCAGACAGAAAAGGCTTTCCAGGTTAATTTGTTTGCTGTAATTGAGATTACCAGACATTTACTATTCACAAGGAAGGTTGAAACAACCGGTTCAAGTATCATATTTATATCTTCTGTGGCTGCTTCCCGTGGATTTTTTGGGAAAACTGTTTATTCGGCATACAAAGGAGCTTTGGTTTCTTTTGCAAGATCACTGGCGCTGGAAGTTGCTGATAAAAGGATCAGGGTGAATACCATTTCACCAGGTGCATTCAATTCAGATATGACCGATAAGGTTTTCGAAACCATGGATCAGAAAAAGGTGAGTGAGTTAAACCAATCACATCCGTTAGGTTTTGGAAGGCCGGAAGACGTGGCTGCCGCGATTATCTTTTTATTGTCGGAAGAAAGCAAATGGATTACTGGTACTGACATGGTTGTTGATGGCGGCTTTTCAATCAAATAAAATGGAAAAAAAGGTAGTCATTACAGGTTTAGGTGTGGTTTCCCCGATTGGATCAGGAGTGAAATTTTTTCAAGAGGCTCTTAAAAAAGGAAAGAGTGGCATACGCTATTTTCCTGAACTGGAGAAAATACATTTAGGCTGTTGTGTCGGAGGGAAGCCCGAAATTGAATCACATCCGTTATTTTGCATGCTTGACAAATACAATCTGACAGATAATATACTGGCAATAAAATATGCCGTATTAGCGGCGCTTGAGGCCTGGCTTGATGCGGGGCTCAATATTCCGGAGTCAGATTCAGAGTATGTTAACAAAGATACGGGCTGTATTATCAGCAGTGTTGCAGGAAATATAGAGATCATTACTGATAGAATTTATCCGCTTGTCAGTTCAGGAGATGCAAGGCGTTTAGGGAGCAAGGCAATGGAGCAGATACAGTTTCACAGTCCTTCAGCATTTCTGGCAGGAATACTGGCGCTGGGAAATCAAACCACATCGAATTCGTGTGCATGTGCAAGCAGCTCCGAATCCATTATAGCCGGCTATGAACGAATAAAATCAGGCAAGGCCAAAAGAATGCTCGTAGGCGGAACAGAAGGATATTCTCCTTACCTGTGGGCTGTTGTTGATTCGGCAAGGTTGACCACACGAATGTTTAACGACATGCCTGAAAAGGCGAGCCGTCCGATGAGCGCCTCCGCAAGTGGCTTTGTCCCCGGCGCCGGAGCGGGAATAATGTTGCTTGAAGACTTTGAAGAAGCTGTTAAAAGAAATGCCAAAATATATTGTGAAGTTGCCGGAGGATCTGTCAATAATGGGGGACACCGAAACGGCGGATCAATGACAGCTCCCAGTCCGATCGGAATGGAAAGATGCATACTCGACGCCCTTGCAAATTCCTCCACAGACAAAAATGAAATTGACCTGATTTCTGGGCACCTTACCTCCACGATGGCTGATGTCATTGAGCTCATCTGCTGGAGCAAAACGCTGGGAAGAAGAAAAGAAGAATTTCCTTATTTAAACTCACTGAAGTCACTGGCCGGGCACTGCATGGGTGCTGCCGGTGCGCTGGAAACCATTGCTGCTGCCCTTGAGATTCAAGAACAGTTTATTTATCCTAATCTGAACTGCGAAGACCTTCATCCGTTTATTGAAAAAATAATCAGTAAAGTAAAAGCTCCGGATAAAGTTTTAGAAAACGTTATGATTAACAATGTCATCAAAGCCAACTTCGGAACAGGTGATGTAAATGCCTGCCTTATTCTTAAAAAAACGCCCTGATCATGTCACTTATTTTAGGCATATACTCTCTCAATAGCCAGCCATCTTTCACCGATGAATTCAGCGAGGTTATTGATGAGTTTTCATTACACGGGAAAAGAAACATCAAAAATTATTATTCCGGTAATTTATTTTTAGCCTCCTATCAGCCTTTCCCTGTTTCATATGAGGCTATTAATCAGTTTGATAACGGCATTGTTATCGCTTTAAGCGGCAGATTATACGGCATTGAAGATCATGATAATGGAATCACTTCCGATCTGGATTCCCTCCTTTTTTATGAGAATCCATCAAACTATATCAAGAACCTGTATCTGACAAAAAATCTTCAGAAACTGAGAAACATTGACGGATCATTTGCTTTTTCGTTGCATGATCGTAAAAATGAACGGCTAATCCTTGCTAACGATTCTTTCGGACAATACCCGCTTTTTTATATCAGCGATAGTGACTATATTATCTTTTGCAACGAATATGAGCCTCTGACAAAATTAAACGGAAGAATTTTAAACATCGACAACAATGCGCTTGCCGAATATTTCGTTTTCGACGGTGTGCTCTGGAATAAAACCTTATACAGCGATATTAAACCGGTGACACCGGGAACCATATTGTCGTTTTTTGGCAGTAATCCTAAAAAAACGCTTTATGACAGACTTGCTGTTACTGTCAATAATGAGATTTCACCTGAAAAAGCTACTGAAGAGCTTTCTGTTATTATCAGGAAAGCTGTGAGTAAAAGAATTAACCCGCCCTTTGAAAATATCAGAATTGATCTGAGTGGCGGATTAGACACACGATTGATATTAAGTTGTTTAACGCATGACGAAAGAAGTAAGATCGGGTTTCAGAGTTTTATTACACCTCCTTTGAATGAAAATAACGATCAGGATGTTATGATTTCTAAACTTATAGCTGAGAAACTAAAGCTTAAACTCAGTATCTCTTCTTTTAACGACTGGGACAATGAATTCAGCCCTGCTTTTTATCAGCAATGGAGAGAAAGAAGCTATCCTGAAATTACGATCAAAGGATTGTATGGGGGCGAATTTCTTAATGGAGACTGCTTCCGCTTTATCCCTTCCGAAACTATTCAGTTTATTCAGGGTGCACGCTTTCCGCAAACTTTTTTTTCAAACAGGTTGAACAGGCCCTCTGCTTCACTTGAAAAAGCCGGAACAGTTATTCCCCGCAAATTATTTTCGGAAAATATGTTTGAAACATGTGTGAATCCATATCATACTCTTTACAGGCTGCTATCAGAGTACCATACGGAAAATAAATCACTTTTGTATGCTTACTTCCTGTTTTCACAAAGCTTTTTCACAAGGTTATACGGTGGCACAAGCGGATTGTGGGCGCAGCCTTATACTTTTCTGACCAAAGTGGATACACCTTTTCTCGACCATGCACTGCTGAGGTATTTGCTGTCGTTGCCACCGGCTTTTTTATCCGGCAACAGTGATCATTTATTGTACCAGTTGTTGTTTAAAAATCATTTCAGTGAATTAAATGATATTCCGACAATATCCTCTTTATCGGAAGCCGGAGGTAGTTGTATCGGACGTTTTACGCAAGGCATTGAGCCTAAGGGCTGCAGGCAGTTCAGATACGGTCAGGCCTTATTAAAGGTGGCAGAAGATAAACCTTTTTGGTTCAAGACTTTCTTCGATAAAGATGCGATCAACGAGACTCTTAAAAACCCTGATAGCAAAGAGACTCAATCCATTATCGATCTCCTTGCCTTGCTTGAACATTAAAATCATTGATAATCACCTTAAAATTGATCACCAAACCCGTCTTTCCGTTTCCCGGGTTTTATTTTTTTATGAGTAGATCCATTTGCACATGAGTTTAATGAGCATATAACAGAAATGTACTATTACCGAAGATGGATCCGGATGAAATGTAAATAAATTTATTCTTCTTCAGGTTTTGTTTCCGATTTTATTTAATACTTTAGTAATATATTTGGGATTGCTGATACTTGGAGGGTTTGTGTGTATTTCGGGATAAGGATTTTGTTCCCAAAGAGGCTCATAAATTAATGAGTTATAGAGTTAGCAGTGCTTAAAAATTTTGCAGGAATGAAGACATATTTTTTAACCGGAGGACTGGGATTTATCGGGTATCATTTAGCAAAACGTTTATTGAAAGATAAAAACAATGTTATTATTTTTGATATACAAAAGCACTACTTACCTCTCAATATTAGCTCCTGGCCATATTACTCAGAATACCGTGTCGACGATCTGAAGCACACAGGTGAAGAAAACGGGATGCAGTTGACAATCATCAGAGGTGATTGTCTGGATGCAAAATGGCTCAGGGAGTCACTCGAAAAAGCCCGGCCTGAAGTCATCGTTCACCTTGCAGCACTGTCTATTGCCGGTATCTGTTCCGACAATCCTTCAGAAGCTCGGTTGAATATTGTCGATAATACTATGGTTATCCTTGATGTTCTGAAAGACGTTTCTTTCCCTTTTGAGAGATTTGTTTATTTATCATCGAGCATGGTTTATGGTAATTTCCGAAGAGATTATGACGGGCAAATCATTCCGGCAGCAGAAGACCAGCCATGTAATCCTATTGATGTTTACGGTACTTTGAAACTGAGCAGTGAGCTTCTCATAAAAGTATATAACTACAGATTCGCCATACCCTATACTATCATCCGGCCTTCTGCCGTATACGGGCTTACCGACTGTAACCGCCGCGTGACAGAAATATTTCTTACCAATGCACTGATGGGAAAAGAACTGCTTCTCGACAATAAAGGCACTCACCAGCTTGACTTTACATATATAGACGATTTGATAGAGGGTCTGACTCTTGCATTGAATAACAAATCAACCCTGAACGATACATTCAACATTTCCGGGGGGAAAGGCTGGAGTATCAACCAACTGGCTGACATTGTTTGTGAACTTGTACCGGATACAAAGATCAGAAGGGTCGATGCGGTGCCATTCCGGCCAAACAGAGGTGCTCAGGATATCTCAAAGGCAAACCGCGTTTTCGGATACACTCCGCATTTCGGACTCAGGGATGGCCTGAAAGCCTATCTTGGGGCGTTAAAAAGTGTAAATAATATGAAATAAAATCCAAATCTAATTTAACTGATGAATATTCCGTTTTATAATATTGACCGCTACTACAGTAGCCACAAAGAAAATATCAATGCACTTGTCGAAAAAATATTTGACTCGGGAAAAGTACTGAGTGGAAATGAAGTAAATGAATTCGAAGAAAGTATTTCCTCCTTCTGCAACCGGAAATATGCTGTCAGTGTAGGAAGCTGTACCGATGCACTTTTTTTTGCATTGTTATCCTGCGGCATTCTTCCAGGTGATGAGGTCATCATTACCGGTTTTTCTTTTATCGCTTCAGTTACCCCTATTTTGAGAGCTGGTGCGGTGCCTGTATTTCTTGATATTGACCCGGATTATTTCACCATGGATATAAGCCACATTGAAGATATGATCACGCCCAGAACCAGGGCAATTCTGGCAGTACATCTTTTCGGACAGATGCTTCCCGTAAATGAATTATCGTCAATTGCCGAAAAACACAAGCTGATATTGATTGAGGATGCTGCCCAGGCTCTGGGCAGCGAATATAACGGAAAAAGAGCAGGAAGCACCGGTCAGTGCAGCTGCATCAGTTTCGACCCTTCAAAAATCATCAGTTCGTTTGGCAATGGTGGAGTTTTGCTGACAGATGATGAAGAAATTTATAAAAAAGCCATCAGTTTAAGGTATCATGGTAAAAATTCCGAAAACGGTGATTTTGAGTTCCCCGGATATAACAGCAGGATGTCAAGCCTGCAGGCAGCTATTGCTAACTATCAGCTTGCAGATATCAATCGTCTTATATACGAAAGGAATAAAATTGCAAATAAATACATGCACGCATTCAATAGTGTGAGACAGGTTACTCCGCCGCCAAGGATGAACAGCCTCGCCAATATTTATCATAAATATGTTGTAAAAGCTGAAAAGCGCGATGAGCTGGCAAAATATCTGAAGAAAGAAGGAATAGAAGTGATGATACACTATACTCATGCACTTTTTGAGTATGGCATTTTTAAAGATTACCCATTCAGATGCGATAAGATAAAAAATATACACGAAGTAAAAAAGCAGGTACTGTCACTGCCGGTTTATCCCGAGCTTACAGATGAAGAAACAGATTTTATTATCAACAAAGTGACAGGGTTCTACAGTTAATTTACCCTTGAAATTTTCTCCTGAATAACAGCAGTAAGATCACCGATGGTCAAAATATTTTCCATCGATACATCATCAATTTCAATATCAAATTCTTCTTCAACATCTAGAATGATATCAATGATACGGGCAGAATTTATTTTCAGATCTTTCAGTATCAGTGTCCGGCTATTTATTAAATCAATGAGCTGTTTCTCAACCGTATATTTGATCAGGATGACCTTCAGTTTTCCAATGATTTGTTCCATGTTCTTATAAGAATTTTATTTACGTTATGAATACAAATATAGTTTCATTTTAAAAAGATGGATACACCAAGGTAAAATTTATTTCTGTTCAGTCGGGATTCCCATTTCTCTGAGTTTCCACTCGACTCCACGGGCAAATGCTGCATATCCTCTGGCATTATGGTGACCATCGTTTTTCCAGAAATAAAGCGGAGCATTGTTTTTCCCGATATGTTCCTTATGATTATAATAATCCAGCATATCCAGGCAGTCTATGTTCATTGATTTACAGCTATTAACAATTCTGTTCAGATAATCAAACTGATGCTTTTTAACTTCATCTATATTGGGATGCAGCACAACGAGTAAGCTGAAACTGTTTTTATGTGCAAGCTGGTTGAAGAGCACTATGCTGTTTATAAATAAACGGATTGCTTTTTCCTCCTCCTTTTTAGCTTCATCCGGTTTCATCAGGAAAGAGTTGTAGTGCAATAACCTGTGAAGAATGAGCCTGAAGATATGGGAATATGCATAAACCGGCTCCCAGTCAGGAGGACTTTTATATTTGCAGGTACCGTCACTCAGAAAACGCTCCATCCCTCCCCTTACCATAATATCAGCCGCTTCATTGTTGAGTGCAAGAATAACCAGGTCAGGCTTGTATCTGATCAGTTTATCCCTCAGCAAAACATATTCGAAAAAAGGATCACTTCCACAAACACCTGCATTATAAAGACTTATATTTCTTTCCGGAAAATGTTTCCGAAAACTCCTTTCAAGGTCCTTTAACCAGCTGGAATCCTGGTCAGCACCATCACATTCGGTAAAGCTGTCACCCAGACCGATAATACGGAATTCACCGTTGGTTTTGCGTAGCGGTATTTCCTTATCACTCAGGCCAAGTGAGTTGGTCTGTCTGATGTAATTGTACTCACCTGTTTTGAGGTAATGTACAGCATTGGGTTTCCATAAATGGTACCAGCCTGTTTCCTGTTTGGTGTAAGGTGACTGGTAGAAGCCTCCGTTGCGTTTTTCTAAATAAGTTGATGTAATTCCACTCAGCCGGAGAATAATTTCCGCAGTCAATACGCAGAAAAAAAAGACACTGAAAAACAATGTCAGGTTATTTCTAATACCGGGTCTGTTTTTTAAAATGAATCTGATCAGGATCAGGAAAACGATGAATATCGCAGCCATTAATACGGGTCCCGTTGTAATAATGGTCACACCGAAAAATATCAGTAACAGATGAATAGCGGATGCCATGATCAAAAAACCGGCAATCAGCCATTTAAAAAATCTCATTCCTCTTAATATATTCGTTCTTTGATTCATTTTTTCAGGGCCTGAACCGGATTTAATGATATACTCCGGTATAAAAAATCCCAAAAACAGGATGACCAGCAATGCCATGATAAGGCTAACATACCTATGTAATCCCAATCCGTAACAGTCTAAAAGCCATGCATATAGAAGAGAGATATTTTTATCTGCAAATCCGGTCAGTTTACTCACTTCAGCAGGAATCAAATACATTTTTTTATTGTTATTAATAATTCTTTCCCACCTGAATATTTCACGGGAAGTATAATGAAAAGTCTTTCCTCTGTAATAAATGATGAGTTGCGTATTTGATTCGCATTTGTTTTCGGGTAATTCAATGGCAATACTCACATAAGGCGTATATTTCTCAACAAACCTGTAGCGATTATCAGCAGAAGATGGCATTACGGAATTCCCCGAAAGCAAAAATGCAGTTACGGTAAGCGCCTCTTTGCAGCCTGAATTATTCGACAAAACAATGATATCCATGCTTCCTGTAAAAGAAATGGGCTTTAGTTCATTCCGCCACAACAAGGCAAGACCTACTGTCAGCGATAAAGTGATGAGAATAAAAATAATCCGTTTTATTTGTCTTGGGAGCTGTATCATATAACGATTGATTGTAAGAAAATCATAGTTAATTTCAGGCTTAAATTATTAGTTGGTCACTTTGATCTGTTTTGAGTCAAATTTTGGAATTAAAAAATTTTAGGGCAGGTTAGTTGAATGTCATATATCATTAGCTCATGATGAGATTTTATTTTTTTCTTCACGCTTCACTGAATCAAGATACCAGGCATAAATCTGGCCGATAAATTCGTTGTAGTGCTGTACATTCTTATGCTGTATATCATTAGAACAGCTAAAAACTTCTTTTCCAAGACTTTCATATATCATCAGCAGATTTACAGGATCCCAGTTCCACAAAGAACATTCATCCGGATTCCATACCCTGTTGAAATAAACTGCGATGTTCAGTTCATTGCCATACCTTATTATTTCAGGTAACTCCCTCCAGTTTTGTTTTACCGGGCAGACAGCAATACCCATATAACGATCCCTTTTCATGCAATACTGGTAAATGGTTCTGAAGTTTTCCATTGTTTTTTCAAAATCAGCGTTGATCCTGATGCTTTCATATGTTGTTTTCCTGAAGGAATCGATAGACACGTTGAAGTGAAAATTTCCTTTTTCCATCAAATGCCTGGCCTTGTCAGGCAGTATCGTAGCGTTCGTCTGAACAATAATTCTGCATTCCGGGTTCAGATCAATGATCTTTTCCCATATATCGGTATACAAAGGGATTAGGAAAGGCTCACCACCAAGAAACTTCGCTTCTTTCAGGTATGGAATAAATTCCTCCAGCTGGTTTACGAATACCTCGTCATAAGGCATTTTCATTGCGGGAAGATTCTTTTGGGCAGCAATGTATGTTGAAAACCGTTCATCACACATGATACAACCCAGATTGCATATATTGCTCAGCTCAAATTCCATAAGAGTTGGGAAGTCTTTATTGAACGGTATTTTATCATAGTTTATGGATAAAATAGCATGATAGTTTTTATCATCAAACTGGTCTTTACAAGCGATACATCCTAAAGTAAGGTCATTATTTTTCATAGCAGCTTTCAGCTTCATGATCTTACTGCCATTCCATATCTCTTTGATCGAACTGGCAGGATAATTTCCTAAAACATATTCACGGTTGTAGCAGCAGGACAAAACTTTGCCATCTGCTCCGAAATACAAACTTTTAAATGGTGCAAAACAAAAGAATTTCTGAGGTCCGAAAGGACGTTCCCTGTTATAATTTCTTATCTGATCTCCACCTTCCGGCCTACCCTTTAAAATGTATTTGCCCTCATAGATCAATGAATGTTGTATAGTATTATATACCTTGATAAGACTTATCACGAAGGGTTTTAACATATTTTCAAAACGTGTAGCCATACGGTAGATTAAGAAGTACAAAAGTAATGAATAGATGAATATATACAGTTACTTAAGTTCACAGCTGCAGCTTTATATTGATCACCTTGTTAAGGCAGAGCCTGTGCCAGTCTTTTTGTGAAAGTTGTTTATTTTATTCAGTTATAGTTGATATGAAAACATATTCCCTTCATTTTATATTTCATTCGGGCCTTTATCTTTATTTTCTCTTTCAGCAGCTTCTGAAAGCCATGTATTAACCTGATTATAAACGAGATTATGATATACTTTGCGATTATGAAAGGTTTGCGGTTTTAAAGGGTTTACCGAAAACTTATATCCGGAAAGTGTTTCAAATATTTCTTTTAATGCTGATGGTTCCAAGGTCCATAATGCATACTCAATAGGCTGCCGTATCGTATTGAACCATAGTGGCAGGTTGCGCTTGTTACAGAAATCAATAAATGCAGGCATTTCTCTCCAGTTTTGCCTCATCGGGTTAGTGAGTATGCAAAGTGTGGTTTTTTTTCGCTTACAGTATTCATTAAACCAGTTGATATTCTCCATGGTTTGCTCAAAAACGGCATTCACACGAATGCTTTCATACACGGCTTTATTCAGCGAATCAATGGAAAGATTAATATGAAAACGGCCTTTCCCGAGCAATTCCTTTACCCTTTTATTCATCACTGTTCCGTTTGTCGCAATGACCACTTTGATCTGGGGTTTTACGGCAATTATTTTATCCCATAGTCTGTAATTGATTTCATTCAGAAAAGGTTCACCTCCATTAAAGCGTATTTCCTCCAGATAGGGAAGAAATTCATCAAACTGATTTAAAAATTCCTCGTTATACTGTTCAGGGCAGGGTTCAAGTTTTTCCCTATTGCATCTTATAGCTGAAGACAGTTCCCCGCTACACATCACACATTCAAGGTTGCAGGAGTTTCCCAGTTCAAGTTCCATCATTGCAGGGTAATTCTATTCCTTATAACTGTTATCATAAGCCCTGGCCAAAGGAGTGACAAAATTCCTGTTGTTGATATAATGATTACATACAGTGCATTTGCCTGACAAGTCATACTTTTTTATATTCTCCCTTATTTTTGTAAACTTCTCTCCAAACCAGATATCATGCATGCTTTTACCGGGAAAAGAATCCGAATCCTTAAAAGTCAGCCAGCAGGGTGCTGCATTGCCGTGAATGTTGAAGTAAATGTTCCTGAACGGAGCGTTGCAGATGTACTTTCTGTTTTTAACATCACGCAGGCGGTTATAATCAGCAAGAATTTCACCCCGGATAGATCCTGTCTCAGCATTTGATTTTAAGGTATCAAATGAAAACAAATTAAACCATTTTCTGATGAAATACCTGTATGCTTCCTTAATCATTTCACAGCTTGTTGGTTGAACTTCCTGTTTTTTGCAGATATTTCATATTTTTCAGAGGTCCTGCTCACTGATTTTCCGTGTTGATGTTCAGAGATGATCCCGTATTCTTTTGAAACTGAATATTATTTTCTTCCCAAATTTCTAACTGGTTCAGGAAGTCATGGAAACAGTATTTGTTATATTTCTGTTGCATAGTGTCTTCAGGGAAATCGCAGTCTGAAAGCTTTTCCCTGATTTTGTGCAGCTCCTCCGGATCTAAATTATACAAACCCAGATGCTCCGGGCGCTTCAGATAACTGAAAAAAGTCTGCGCTCCTTTGCTGTTTGCAAAACTGATCATTCCCGGAACATCTTCCCAGTTAATACGCATCAACGTTGTACTGATGGACATGGCCCTGTTTCTGGACCTGCAATAATTATTAAAATAATCCAGGTTCGCCATCACTTTGTCAAAATCGGAGTTTTTACGGATACTCATATATTTTTCCTTATTTACAGAATCTAAAGAGATGGCCAGATCAAAATTTCCCCGTTTCAGTAAATCCTTAATCCTGTGATTTAATACAGTGCCATTGGTGATGGCAAAAATTTTTATTTTAGGGTTAAGTTCAATAATTTTATCCCATATTTTAAAGTAGATGTCAATAAGAAAGGGTTCTCCTCCGTAAAATTTAGCTTCCTTCAGATGAGGGATGAACTCCGCAAGCTGTCTTATAAATTCATCATCATAGGGATTGTAAACAGGCGGAAGATTTTCCCTGTTTTTACGGATAGATGATGAAGCCAGACCATCACACATCACACACTCTAAATTACAGGTATTCGACAATTCAAATTCCATGACCTTAGGAAAATTTATCTGTTGACTACCTGATGAATATTTATCGTATGCCTGTGGTTTCAAACCTGAAAATTTATGATTCAGCAGAAAACCCGAACAGAATTCACAGCCATAAGTGAAATCATTATGTCCCAAATGATTCCGCAATTCAATGGCAGAATCACCGGACCACATCTCTTTCAATGATTTTTCCGGATACTTCCCCAACAGTACCTTCGGGTTATAATTACAGGCGAGCACTCTTCCACCTGATGAAAAACTCATATTACTGAATGGTACATAGCAGAGAAGCTTTCGTGGTCCTAAAGGCCTGAATTTATTATACTCCTTTATAACAGCAAGGGGTACTGGCTTATACGGCTCTGATAAACCCGGTTCAGGATAATTAAAACGGATATTTTTTATCCTGTTGAAGGACTGTATTACCTTAAGAAGCCTGTATTTAATATCCACTTTATCCATTACAGTTCATTTGCTGTAGACATTCAGCATGCTATTTATTAAAATATCACCAGTTTAGAAATTTTTACAAATAAAGAAAATATATCCTTAAATTACACAATATCAAATTTAAAGTACATATGAGGTATAAACGCCCAGCGTCTGTCTTTTCATTTATTTAATTGCAATAATACAATTATTTTTATATTTCTTTCTACAAAAAAATCATTTCATTAAATCTCCACAACATAATCAGCTCAAAATCACTTATTGGTTGGCGGCATATAATTTTAAAGGATTCACCAGATATTATTTTTAATGTTTGCAACCGGACTCAGGTTGAGTATAATAAGAATTTTACTAATTTAGCTGACAGAAAGATTGATTATATGAGCGAAAAGGAAACCCTGACCGGGAAACGGCGGCTGAGAACCTCGTACCTAACAAGCATTGTAAGTATTGCTCTTGTTTTATATATGCTTGGGATTCTCGGCCTTGTTGTGCTTCATGCCAGAAAGTTATCGGTTTATGTCAAGGAAAATATCGGGTTTTCTGTCATCATGAAAGAAAATGTCAAAGAAGCCGACATAATGAGGTTACAGAAAATACTGGACTCCAAACCATACACAAAATCAACCGAGTATGTCACCAAAGAAAAAGCGGCTCAGATCCTGTCGAAAGACCTCGGTGAAGATTTTATCGGCTTTCTGGGATATAATCCTTTATTACCTTCTATAGACCTGAGATTAAATGCATCCTATGCAAATAACGACAGTCTGACTGTTCTGGAAAAAAAGATACTTACCGAGCCTGCGGTAAAAGAAGTTTTTTACCAGAAGTCATTGGTTCATCTGGTCAATGACAACGTGAAAAAGATCAGTCTGTTTATTCTCGGTTTTAGTTTATTGCTGCTTTTAATCGCTATCGCATTGATCAACAACACCATTCGTCTTTCCGTATATTCTAAGAGGTTCCTGATTAAAACCATGCAGCTGGTTGGTGCGACTGCTTATTTTATCAGAAAGCCATTTATATTAAGAGGAATATTGCATGGAATATATGCTTCTGTTATTGCCATTATATTACTATCGGCAACCATTGGTTTTTTCCATAGCCGGGTTCCTGAATTGATCAACCTGCAGGACATTGATCTTTACCTGATTGTATTTGGAATTGTGATTCTTTTTGGATTTATTATTTCCTGTTTTTCCACCTTTCTGGCCATCAGGAAGTATTTAAATATTAAAACTGATGATTTATATTACTGATAATTCATAATTTTGTAAAAAAATTAATAAATGGTTACAAAAAAGGGACCTCCCGTAAAAAAACCTCAAGTCAAAGCCCCTGTCTTTTCGGCAAAATCCAAATGGGCTTCTGATTCATCCATTGACTTTGTATTTGACAAGCAGAACTACATTTGGTTACTGATTGGCATAGCTTTTATTTTATTGGGATTTATTCTGATGATTGGCGGCGGATCCGAAGATCCCAACGTTTGGAATCCGGCAATTTTCAATTTCCGAAGAATAACGCTTGCGCCCATACTGGTCATGATCGGTTATGGAATTGAAGTTTATGCCATCCTGAGAAAGCCGAAAGATTCTGAAAACGGGACAAAGGAATCTAAAGATTAGTGCTGAGTATTATACAGGCAGTTATTATTGCCATTGTTCAGGGCATAACTGAATTCCTGCCGATCTCATCTACCGGGCACATGATCATTACTGAATATCTGCTTGGAGTAAAACCTTCTGAATTTGTTAATGTTTTTGCAGTAAGTATCCATTTGGGAACGATACTTGCTGTCGTTATTTTATACTGGAAAAGGTTTTTCCAGTCACTACAGTTGTATTATAAATTATTCATTGCATTTATACCTGCCGGTATTGCGGGGTTTCTGTTTGATGATTTCATTACTAATAAGTTAGGTAATGTATATGTCGTTTCAGTTTCCCTTCTCTTAGGAGGAATCTTACTATTGTTTGTCGATAAATGGTTCAGTAAACCGGACAAGGATCAGGAAATATCATATTCCAGGTCCTTTAAAATTGGTTTATTTCAGATCATAGCCATGATCCCGGGCGTGTCAAGATCGGCAGCAACTATCATTGGCGGGATGTCACAAAAACTCAACAGAAAAAACGCTGCAGAGTTTTCTTTCCTCCTTGCCGTTCCAACTATCATAGCTGCAACAGGATATAAATTACTAAAAACCTACAAAAACATCAGCCATGAAAATATCAACCTGTTGGTTATCGGTAATATAGTAGCATTTATTGTTGCCTTCTTTGCGATAAAAGCCTTTATTTCTTTTATACAGAAATATGGATTTAAAATATTTGGTTATTACAGAATTGCTGTCGGGTTGATTTTATTGATACTTTTGCTGTTAGGTTACGATTTAAAAATTGGGTTAGATTAATGTCATTCCATTTTGAAAAAGGAGAGATCCTGTTAATTGATAAGCCTTACGGCTGGACATCCTTTGATGTTGTCAACTATATACGTGTGCAGCTCAGGGAAAAGCATGCCCTGCCAAAAATCAAAGCCGGCCATGCCGGTACCCTTGACCCGCTTGCCACCGGTCTTCTAATTGTTTGTACGGGGAAGGCTACTAAACGTATTGCAGAACTTCAGAATTCAGATAAAGAATATACCGGAACATTTACTCTCGGTGCAACCACACCATGCGATGACATGGAAAAACCAGTTGATACCATTTTCCCTTATGATCATATTACCGAAGAAATGGTCAGGGACACAACACAAAAATTTACCGGCAAGATACAACAGGTGCCACCGGTGTACTCAGCAATAAAAATTTCGGGCAAAAGGGCATATAAATTAGCCAGGCAGAGTGAAGAAGTGAAGATGATGCCACGCGAAGTGGAAATCAAGCTATTTGAAATTACAGCTGTTCGTTTGCCCGAAGTGGATTACCGGGTGATTTGCAGCAAAGGAACATATATTCGTTCACTTGCCCGGGATTTCGGGGTTGCTCTGAATACAGGCGCTTATCTCAGCTCTTTATGCAGGCAGCGCATAGGTTCTTACAAATTGGAAGATGCCGTTACTCCGGGAGTGTTCTCCAACATCATCGGATTCCTTTAATAAACTTTCGTTTTTTTTGTTTTTCAGCCGGTATTGAAATGCTTGCGGGTTATATCAATACAGGAGTTGTAGCCGTTTCCTTTAAGAATTATTTCTCGAAACCGGCACCTTTATGTGATCCGTCACAAAATGGCATTTTCGATGACCTGCCACACCTGCATAAACTTGTTCTCTCACATTCATCGAATATATTTCCATCGGGTGATGTAATTTTTACTTTGCCCCTGATAATGGCTGGCCCATTGTGAATAATGGTTATTTCAACAGAAGCCTTATGGTCATCTTCCTGTACTTCAGCGATATCTTTATTATACTTGAACGACAACGCTTCAGTCGGGCAATGCCCCACAGTTTCAACAATCTGTTCGGTTGTTGCTGACTGAAGGTTAATCCAGGGACGACGGGAAGGGATGAAGACTTTTGGAAGCTCATTGAAACAAACCGTGGAATGAATGCAAAGTGAAGGCTTCCAGTAAACGGTTATTTCTCCGTTTGTATATTCTCTGTTGTTGTTTTCCATATATCAGTTGCTTTAGACAAAGATAAAAACTAATTGGCCTACTTATAAGGAATTACATATAAATATACACACAAAAAAACAAGCAGACTGCCCAGCAACACGAATAAATGAAAGACACCGTGCATGAATTTAATTTTTTTTAACTGGTAAAAAATTACACCTACACTGTAAGCGATCCCTCCGAGCAAAAGCCAGGTAAACCCTCCATTCGGAAGGTTCCTGATTAAAGGTCCGGCAAAAAAAACCATGAGCCACCCCATAATCAGGTATATCAGTGCAGTCACTTTTCTGAACCTGTCCATAAAAAAAATCTTCGCAAAAATCCCGATAATGGAAAGGCTCCAGATGATGACAAAATAAATCAAACCACCATGGGCTCTGAGTGTAATAATAAGGAACGGAGTGTAACTTCCGGCATTCAGAATAAATATGGAAACATGATCGAGTACATTCCTTCTGATTTTTTTATCCGGACTTACGGTAGCGTGATAAATTGTTGAGCAAGAGTACATGAAAATCATACTGCCTCCGAAAATAACAGAAGCTGTGATGTGCCAGATGTTAGCATTATTAACAGAATGGATAACCAGCAGGACGGTTCCTGCCAAACTCAGAATTATACCTGCGCCATGAGTAAGAGCATTAAACCACTCTTCAGAACGTGTATATCTTTTTGTATAATTCATCAATGAATTAAATATCCGGATTTATCGCAGAAAAATAACCAATAATGTATAACAACAAAAATGAAAAATGTTTTAAAGTTTACGTTTTACTTCGATTTCTTCATACCCTTCAATGATGTCGTTAACCTTGATATCGTTATAATTATCAATATTCAGTCCGCATTCATACCCGGTAGAAACTTCTTTCACATCATCCTTGAATCGTTTAAGTGATCCAAGATGGCCGGTATAAACGACAATGCCATCCCTGATAACCCTGACCCTGGTCTGGCGGTTAATTTTTCCGTCGAGAACCATACAGCCAGCAACAGAACCCACTTTAGTGATTTTATATACTTCCCTGATTTCAAGGTTGCATACAATTTTTTCTTCTATTTCCGGTGAAAGCATACCTTCAATAGCTGATTTGATCTCTTCAATTGCAGTGTATATGATGGAATACAGGCGAATATCTATTTGTTCCTGTTCGGCAAGTTTACGGGCACTCATAGAAGGACGTACCTGGAACCCGACAATGATAGCATTGGATGCCGAAGCAAGCAATACATCTGATTCAGTAACGGCACCCACCGATTTATGGATCACATTCACCTGTACTTCAGGTGTGGACAGTTTGAGCAGTGAATCGGATAAAGCTTCAACAGAGCCGTCAACATCACCTTTAACAATGATATTCAGTTCCTTAAAGTCGCCAATGGCAATTCTTCTTCCAATCTCATCAAGTGTTATATGCTTATGTGTCCTTAAACCCTGTTCCCTGATAATTTGCTGACGTTTATTTGCAATAGCTTTAGCTTCTTTTTCATCAGTCAGTACATTGAATGTATCACCTGCCTGTGGTGCACCATTTAAGCCAAGAAGTAAGGTGGGTGTAGATGGTCCTGCTACTTTAACAAGCTGGTTACGCTGATTGTACATGGCTTTTACTTTGCCAAAACATGTTCCGGCAACCAAAATATCACCAACTTTTAATGAACCGTTATGAACAAGAAGTTTGGAAACATATCCTCTTCCTTTGTCAAGAGATGATTCAATAACTGTACCGTTGGCCATTTTATCAGGGTTTGCCTTCAGTTCGAGTAATTCAGCTTCCAGAAGCACTTTTTCGAGCAGCAGGTCGACATTTGTTCCTGACTTGGCCGAAATTTCCTGGCACTGGTATTTGCCACCCCAGTCTTCAACAAGAATATTCATTTGTGAGAGCTCTTCTTTAACCTTCTCGGGGTTGGCTGTTGGCTTATCAATTTTATTGATTGCAAAAACGATAGGACATCCGGCAGCCTGAGCATGATTAATAGCTTCGACAGTCTGAGGCATCACATGATCGTCTGCGGCAATAACAACGATGACAATATCTGTCACCTTGGCACCCCTGGCCCTCATAGCTGTAAATGCTTCGTGACCTGGAGTATCAAGGAAAGTTATACTTTTATTTTTATCAAGCTGAACTTCGTATGCACCTATATGTTGTGTGATTCCTCCGGCTTCACCTTCCATCACTTTGGTATTACGGATGTGGTCAAGCAACTTGGTTTTACCGTGGTCGACATGCCCCATAACGGTCACAATGGGATGACGTGGTTTCAAATCCTCAGGTCTGTCAATTTCCTTTTCTGTCAGTTCATTCTGTTCATCAACACTGATAAAATTAACCTGATATCCGAATTCTTCTGCTAGAAGTACAAGTGTTTCAGCATCAAGCCTTTGATTGATAGAGACAAAAATATTCAGTGAAAGACATAAGGAAATAATTTCATTTACAGGGATATCCATCATTTTAGCCAATTCATTTACTGTGACGAATTCCGATACTTTCAGCATCTTCTTTTCGTCATCCTCTTTCTGAAGCTGCTCCTGAGTATGCATGCTTACACTGTCTCTTTTCAACCTCCTGTATTTTGACGATTTGGATTTCCCCAAAGGTCCTAATTTTGCCAGAGTTTCCTTTATTTGTTTTGCAATTTCTTCTTCCGAGACTTCAGGTTTGGAGAATTCTTTTTTCTGCTTTTTATCCTGTGATTTTACTTTCAGCTTAGGCTTTTCAATCTTCGATGTAGCATTATTGACAATATTGACAGCTTCCTTTTTAATTCGTTTTCTTTTTTTCTTCCTTGATTTATCAGCAGCTTCATCGTCTTTAGAAGAACCGACTTTAACAGGTGTTTTCTTTTCAACAGGGAGTTCAATGCGCCCGATAACCTTCAACCCTTCGAGTTCGGCGTATTTTGTTTCCAGAAAATTAGCATCCCTCACTTTTACTTCAGGTTCTTCTGTAATTTCGACAGGTTCAATAATTTCATCAGCAATAATAATCTCTTCTTCCAACTGAACAGTGATTTCCTGTTCTGGGGTCTCTTCTTCTGCTACTTCTTCCGGCTCCGTTTTTGGTATTTCTTTTGATTTAAATGCCTTCTTTTCTTCTTTTGTTTTTTTATCCGGTCTCGTTTTTTGATTTAGTGCGTCAATATCAATTTTATCAATGATCTTTAACCCTGACAGACCTTTTTCCTCAACCCCTGTTGGTGCCGGTTCATCGACAGGGACTTTCTCTTCTACAGGGGGTTCAGGATGCACTACCGGGGACTCAGTAACAGGAATTTCTTCTTTGATAACAGCCTTGGGTTCAGGCTTTACCTCGGTTTCTTCTGCTGTTTTCGAAACAGGTTTGGGTTCTGGTTCTTTTGTTTTCTGATCCGGTTTAAATCCCATAGCAGTACTTTTGATAAGAACCTCCCTGTCTTCTATTTCAGCTTCTTTCTCTGTATCTTTATCTTTTATTGAGATGGTCTGATGACCGGTGTACTCAATTCCAATCTTCTTCGATTCTTCCTTAACCAACCTCTCCGATTGGTATTCCTTAGCCAGCAGGGCATACTGTTCTTCCGACAGCTTGCTGTTGGGATTGGGGTCAATTGTATGGCCCTTCTTCTTCATGAATTCAATGATGGTATGGATGCCCACGTTGAATTCAACGGCTGCCTTACTTAATCGGGTTGTTTTAACGGGTTCAGTCATATTTTCAGAACTCCTAATAATTTATATACACTATATTTAATCCAGTTTCCAGGTAATCAATGAATATTAATCGAATTCAGCTCTTAATATTTTAATTACTTCCTTTACAGTTTCTTCTTCCAGGTCAGTACGTTTGACAAGCTCTGCAATACTGATTTCCAACACGCTCTTTGCTGTATCACAACCAATATTTTTAAACTCCTCGATGATCCACTGATCGATTTCATCAGAGAATTCCTGCAGGTCCACATCTTCGCTGTCCGAAATATTTTCACGGTAAACATCTATTTCATAGCCCGTCAGCTTGCTGGCCAGTTTAATATTATGACCGCCTTTTCCAATAGCTAATGAAACCTGGTCAGGCTTCATATACACATCAGCTTTTTTGTTTTTTTCATCAAGATTAATTGAGATGATCTTTGCAGGGCTAAGCGAACGAGATATATATAAGGAGGCATTTGTAGTGTAGTTAATCACATCAATGTTCTCATTTTTCAGCTCTCTGACAATGCCGTGAATACGCGACCCTTTCATCCCAACACAGGCACCGACAGGGTCAATACGGTCATCATAAGATTCAACGGCAACCTTGGCTCTTTCGCCCGGTACCCTGACAATCTTTTTTATCGTAATCAGTCCATCAAATACTTCGGGAACTTCTGACTCAAACAAGCGTTCAAGAAAAACAGGTGATGTCCGTGAAATAACAATAACCGGGGTATTGTTTTTCATGTCCACTTTCAGTACAACAGCCCGGATACTGTCACCCTTACGGTATACGTCTGTTGGTATCTGTTCCGATTTAGGTAATAAGAGCTCAATATTTTCATCATCAAGTATAAGGATCTCTTTTTTCCACACCTGGTAAACTTCACCGGTAATTATTTCACCGATCATATCCTTGTACTTCTTGAAAATATTGTCTTTTTCATAATCCATAATCTTCGACATGAGATTCTGCCTTATCGACAGGATTTCCCTCCGGCCAAAGTCCATGAACTGAAAAGGTTCCGAAACTTCTTCACCAACCTCAAAGTCAGGTTCTATTTTTATTGCCTCTGAAAGGGCAATTTGTAAATTCGGATCTTCCACCTCATCATCTTCAACAATGGTACGGGTTCTCCATATTTCAAGGTCCCCCTTGTCAATATTGACGATTATACTGAAATTATCTGCCGTTCCGAACTTTTTTGCAAGCATGTTTCTGAAAACATCTTCCAGAATGCGCATCATGGTTTCGCGTTCAATATTCTTGAATTCTTTGAATTCGGAAAAGGTCGCAGTTAAATTTATACTTTCCATTTTATTAATAATTGATATACGTTCCTTAAAAAATTATTTTGATTTTAGTTTCTTTTATTTCCTCGAATTTCAACGTGATTATTTTGTCCTCCGGATTTTTTTTATTCCCTTTTAACAACAGCCCGATACCTTCATTCTCAGCTTTAATGAGCGTACCTGTTTGTTTTTCACCATTGGCCATTATGATATCTACGGCTTTGCCAATATTTTTTGTGTATTGCCTGAGCAGGAGGAAAGGCTGGTCAAGACCTGCTGATGAAACCTGCAGTTCATAATCTTCTGTTTCCCTGTCAACATTACCTTCAATATGGCGGCTTACACTCACGCAGTCATCAATAGTAACAGCAGTGTCACTGTCGATGAATACCCAGATCCTGTTACCGGGTTTAATAAGAATATCGACAAGGAAACGGTCGCTTCCTGCCAATTTCTCTTCTACCAGACGTTCAATTATTCTTTTGTCAATCATATTTTTGTAATAAAAGAGGGGACTTTTGTCCCCTCAAAATCCTTCCTTCCGTTGTTGTCCGACCAGGAATCGAACCTGGACTCTTCTGAACCAAAATCAGACGTGTTGCCAATTACACCATCGGACAATTGACCCATTTTTGAAATGGAATGCAAAGATACATTAATTTTGAAAACAAAAAACATTTAGCGGGGTAATTTTTTATGATAAACATGATTATCAGCGGGGGTCAGACAGGTGTCGACAGATCGGCACTTGATTTTGCTATTCAAAAAGCGATGGTTTGCGGCGGTTATTGCCCTCTCGGCCGGCGTGCCGAAGATGGAACAATTGATGCAAAATACCCGCTTAAAGAATGCCTTTCCCGAAACTATGCGGAAAGAACGGAACTCAATATAAAAGAATCACATGGAACCCTTATCCTAACTCATAACAAAATGATGGATAAGGGCACACTATTTACAAAAAAATGCTGTATTAAATGGAATAAACCCATTTTCATCGCCGACACAGGTGAAAATCCTGAAATCGTTAAGCCAATGTTTTATCAGTGGCTTGAAGAAAATGCCATTGAGAAACTCAATATTGCAGGATGTCGTGAAAGTTTCTGTCCCGGAATATATCATCATGCGATGAACATGCTCGAATTCCTGTTGTAAAAAAATAAATACGATTTCAAACCTTGAGGAACTCATGCTCATGGAAAACAATGAGTTCTATTTATCTTCCTCTATAATGCTTTCCCTCAGATCGTACAAATACCATTGTTTTCCAATAATACTGTCACGTTCGCTTGTCAGCAGCTGAAAGAACCTGGTGATGCCGACAGGTTCATTTCCGTTGGCATGAAGCAATACGATGCTGCCGTCCTTAGGAAGCTGATCTTTGGCAAGCCAGGCATCAGAGCCGACAGGTATCAGCCCGTAAGAGATAACACGTTTAAAAACTGTATTATCTGATACCAAACCGGGAAACCTGAAAAACACTGAAGGTGTAATGTCGTTTTCAATCATTTCCTGCTCTGTTTTCAATATCTCGGTGTCGATATTAGTTCCCTTTTCAAGCAGAAAGTTGTTTTTTAAAGGTAAGGATTTACTTGTCCTGTGATAATAGGAATGGTTAATCCAGGTAATTATTATCTCTTTATCTTTTACCTTCTTAATAAGCCATTCGAGGTCATCATGATGATTAAGCATCCACAATCCGGATACAGAAATTGCCATTGGAACCGGTTTTTCTTCAAACCCCAACTCAGAATATAATTTTGTAAACAATAAACGGTCGAGAGGTTTATGAGAGGGACAAAGATCAATGGTGAGGTTAATCCCTTTCTTTTCCCTGTTGATATGGGTAATCCCTGCGTTCTGATAAGGATTTGAGTTATTTTCTGCCACAAGCAACGCTTTAAAATATACCGTATTTCCAAAACGTTTAATGAGATTCTCCCACTTTTCCTCTGAAAATAACAAATTCTTCCTTGTGACAATTGAAGTATGTAAATCGCGCGGATTCACGATCAGGAAAAACCTTTTGTTATTGCATGTGAATGATCTTAAAACAATACATGTATCCTTTGTTCCTGTAATACATACTCCATAAAAAGCTTTATAGTTTTTCAAATTGTAACCATAAGAAAGGCAAGGAATTGAAAACAAAAACAAAAGCAAACAAACAATAGATTTCCGGTAATTAATCATAGCTTTGGATTAAATTATATATTGAGACTTTGTAGATGATAACCGTGTGCAAAATTATATAGAAACAGGAAATAATAATTATTTCATTAGTCCCAGCTTCTTCATTTTCTGCCATAGGGCTACCCTGCTGATACCTAATTGCCTGGCAGTTACGGAGCGATTATAATTATTGCTGATCAGGGCACTTTTCAACTGATCAGACGTGATACTTCTAAAATAAATATTTTCATTTGGCGGCAAATTTTCAGGAACAAAATAAGCAGGCGCTACTGTTGAATCAATATTTTTACAAAGTCCCTGCCGTAATGAAACCAAACGCACATCCTGCGGGAGGTCAAAAACATCGATCATTTTTTTATTGCATAACACAAAAGCATGCTCAATACTGTTCTCAAGTTCCCTGACATTTCCGGGCCAGCAATAATCCATGATCATACGGTAAGCATCTTCAGTCATGTCTTTGATCTGTTTCCCTGTCTGAGCATTAAATTTCTTTATAAAATGGGCAGCTAACAAAGGAATATCATTTTTCCTTTCACGCAGGGGTGGGGTCTGAATTGGAAAAACACTCAGTCTGTAGAAAAGGTCTTCCCTGAACAGGCCTTTATTGACTAATTCGCGAAGACTTTTATTAGTAGCTGCAATAATTCTCATATCTACCTTAACAGGTCTGTTATCACCTATCCTCTCAATTGTTTTCTCCTGAATCACCCGTAACAATTTAACCTGTATCATTGGGCTGATTTCTCCAATTTCATCAAGAAAAACTGTACCACCCTGAGCCTCCTCGAATTTTCCTTTTTTATCTCTGTATGCACCTGTAAAAGAACCTTTTACATGCCCGAACAATTCGCTTTCGAGTAAGGTTTCGGGTAATGATGAACAATTCACCTTGATGAAAGGCTTTTTCTTCCTTGATGACAATTCATGGATTGCATCGGCAACCAGCTCTTTCCCGGTTCCGCTTTCACCTGTAATCAATACATTAGCCATAGAATCGGCAGCCATTTCTATCATTTTATATAGTGCTAATATCTTCTCATCCCTGCCAATTATGATCTTTAATTGATTATTCAACGCCACAAGTGTTTCTGGTTTATTCAGCGGATTGCAGCTGATCTCTTTCGAAATATCGGTAACTAGGATGACAAATTGTTTAATATCTCCGTAATCTATAATCCGGGCATTAATAAAAACAAGTAAAGGATCACCAAATATATTTTCTATAAAGGCCGTTTTAGATAATTCCGTTTTCTTTCCCCTGAAACAATCACGCATATCGAGAGGCTCTTTTTTATTCCATTGCATCTCCACAAATTTCACCGTTGAGATCTGGCTTCCCCATGCGTCCTTGAAAGAAATGCCGGTCATACGTTCAATTTCATTATTCCACAGTGTAATGTTCATGTTTTTATCTGCTATAATTACACCACAGGGAAAATCATTAATTAAAGAAAGGCTTCCTGAATCAGTCATGATCTGTACAAATTATGTTAATATATTATCACAAAGTTAATATAATTAACATCATAATTAACTTTTTGTTAATTTAATCTGTTTTGAACAATCATCCAATTATCTCTGTATGCATTGGTAAATAATGTATTCGTAACTTTGGCACGATGATTGAATTATTTTGAAGTTAATAATTCTTAGAACAATGATCTTAGCAGACAGAAAAAAACCGGTAGTATTGAATACATCCAGTTTTGAGCAAGTAATAAAGAATGGCGTTACACTTGTTGACTTTTGGGCATCGTGGTGCGGTCCCTGCAGGCTGCAGGAACCAATTCTTAATGATGCGGCTTCCGAAATAGGTGAAGAAGCCCTTGTGGCCAAGTTAAATGTAGACGATAACAGATTAACTGCTGCCCGATATGGAATCAGGAGTATACCTTCTCTTATTATTTTTAAAAACGGAAAGCCTGTCAGACAGTTTACCGGAGTGCAGCCAAAACACATACTTATTGATGCCGTTAAATCTATCCTTAGTTAATATGAAAACCATGAACAAATTTAAACCGTACATTTTTCTACCCATTATTATTGCTATTGCGGCAGGGAGCAATTTATGCTGCAGCGGGAAGATTGAAAGAAGTCCTGATCTGCAGTATACAAATGAAAAAAAAGGTGAAGTGATTAATCTGAATGAATCCAACTTTGATGAAAAAACATCAGCGGGTTTTGTCCTTGTGGATTTCTGGGCTACCTGGTGCAGACCATGCAGAATGCAGGCTCCTATCATTGAAGAAGTGAGCCGTGAAGTTTCTGAAAAAGCAGTTATCTGTAAACTCGACATTGATCAGAATCCTTCTGTTGCAGGCAGATATGGTATTCAAAGCATTCCGACCATAATTCTGTTTAAAAACGGGAAAGCTGTCACACAATTAACCGGTCTCACTTCAAAAGAAGATATTATCAGCGAATTGAATAAGTTAATAAGCAGATGATAAACTCAATAATTGTTTTTTCAGCAGGAATTTCAGCAGGAATACTAATTTCAATGCTAATTCTCAGGATTAAAGCGGAATCTCATATTTTAACGGAAAATGTAAGCAGATTTGGAATGGAAGATACTGAACACATGATTGCACAATCGGCAGTAGAATCCGGCTGGAAAATACCAAAAATTCACGACCTGAGGGAAACCATGCAAAATAACGGATTTACCGTTCAGGCCATTAAGGTCATCGAAATATGCAAACCGGAACATGCTTATGAGATACTTTCTAAAGACCATGAGCGAATTGCTTCATCTCTTATGCCATGCCGAATAGCCATCTATTTACGACCTGACGGGAAGGTATATATTTCCAGATTGAATGCAGGTCTGATAGGCAGCCTGATGAACGGAAACATTCCCAAAATGATGAAGCTCGCTGCAAAGGAAACCGAAGAAATATTAAAATCAACAATAATAAATAAATAAATAAATAAATAAATAAATAAACAACAATGGAACATTTAACTTCTGAAAGCTTTAAACAGAAAGTTTTCAATTTTGAGACAAACAAGAAATGGGACTTCACAGGTACGAGGCCTTGCATCATCGACTTTTATGCCGACTGGTGCTCCCCCTGTAAAATGGTCGCCCCAATACTTGAGGAACTATCTGAAGAATACAAAGGAAAAATTGATATCTATAAAGTGGATACGGAATCTGAGCCGGAACTGGCAGGCGTGTTTGGCATAAGAAGCATACCGTCCCTTCTTTTTGTTCCACTGCAAGGTGATCCGCAAATGTCGATGGGTGCTCTTCCTAAAGTTTCCTTCATCAAACTTATCAACGATATCTTACTAAAAGAAAATAAAAGTTAGCATGGACAATACCTGTGTTTCAAAAACCGATTGTTTTTCAATGCTGAAAGAAAAGATCAAAGGAAACCTGCTTAACTTTGCAGGTGCACTTTTAGGCGCAATCGGGGGTTATCTTTATTACCGCTTCGCAGGGTGCAAATCGGGCACCTGCCCTATCACCTCAAACCCCTGGATAAGCACATTCTGGGGAACTGTTACAGGAATTTTATTTGCAGGATTATTTACAACAAACAAAAAAAATGAAAAAAATGAAAAAGAACATGGGATTGATTGACAGAATCTTTAGGGTACTGGTGGCTGTCGTAATTATTATTTTATTTTTCGCTCATGTAATCACAGGGCTTTTAGCTGTTGTATTACTCATCTTTTCAGCAATATTTATTCTGACAAGCCTGATCAGCTTTTGCCCTTTGTACCTTCCTTTCGGGATTAAAACCTTCAGGAAAAAGTAAAACTTTTGTATTCTTGTGTCTAACAGCTGACAAATAAAAAGATGAGTAAAATGATGTGGGAAGAAAGATACGCCGGTGGCGATCTGATCTACGGTGACAGACCAAATGTCTTCTTTAAACAACAGCTTGATCTGTTACCGCCGGGCAGGATATTACTTCCGGCTGACGGGCAGGGCCGAAACGGTATTTATGCTGCCGGCAAAGGATGGGAGGTTGTATGCTTTGACATCAGCCAAAGTGCTAGACAAAAAGCTCTGGAGCTTGCTGTTTTAAAAAAGTTAACTATAGATTATATTCTGTCAGGTTGGGAGGAAATAGTCCTGCAGGATGAGAGTTTTGATGCAATAGCATTAATATATGCACATACACCGGATGATAAAAGAAGAATTTTTCACAGAAAAATGGCAGGTTTATTAAAACAAGGCGGGACTATTTTACTCGAGGCTTTTTCGAAGGAACAGCTTAAGTTTGCTTCAGGAGGGCCCGGCAATGAAAATATGCTGTACTCCGTTGAAGATATACAACAAGACTTTAACATGCTGAGGAAAATATCTGTTGAAAAAGTCACTATAACATTAGAAGAAGGCAGATTACATAAGGGTGATGCCTCAGTTATCAGACTGTGCGGGAAAAAGTAAATTTCATCTGATGTACCCGATGGTAAACACATCAAATCCATTTTCCTTAGCCGTATTCATGGCATCCTGATTCTGCATCATCATTCCGCCCCAGTGATTAAAGTCCCAGGTGTGGGGCGTTTTAAACCAGCTATCGACATTCATTTGAACCTGTACTGTATCGGTCTTATCTTTGGTAATTGTAAATGATGAGCCGGACAAATGTACAGTAAAGTAATTATGAACATAGGCGAGGATAGAATCTATGCTGTGTGTTGTCCCTGCATAGATCTGCCCGATTCCCATGTGGAAATTAAACGGAGTTAACACTGAAGCCTGATCTAACCATTTACCGTTAAGCATCATATAGTGATAACCACCGCCTAGGATATCCGGCCACGCCATATAAACTTCAGGGGGATTAACAAAGTTATGCGAATGATTAAGGGCTTCATTCAAACCGAAAACAAAAGAAAGGGAATCATAGTTCCCGGCAGGAAGTGGTAAAGGAAAATTCCAGCATAAAGTAGCAGGTGTTTTAATATTGATATAATGAGCTCCTGATAAATCAGCCAGTTGTACCTGACTGCCATGATCATAAAAGATCACATCTGAAATAAAATACATGAGATCATTTACCTCATAAACGTTTCCGGCTTGGTTGGTGTACAACAGGGTATCCGTCAGGAAAGGTGAACCATTTATTAAATGGCTGAATAAAAAAACCACATTTCCCTGACCACGATCAACAATATTTTCTTTTCTGCATGAATTAAAAAAAATGGCTGCAATTAAAATTATTGCACTAAATTTGGATTTCATGAGGTAAATTGTTTTTACAAAATTACGTTTTATACATCATATTATTAAAATGGCTTCATTAGAAAAATACTTCGAAAAGTTCAGAGATGAAATAACCGGAATTGATGCAACTTACCATTCTCACTATGGCGAACAGAAGCTGATCTATGCCGACTGGATAGCCAGCGGAAGACTATATACTCCAATTGAGAACCGTATTAGTAAAGAAATCGGACCAATGGTAGGCAACACTCATTCGGAGTCCAGTGAGACCGGAATTGCCATGACACAGGCATACCATCTGGCACAAAAGATCATCAAAGAACATGTTCATGCAAGTGATGAAGACGTAATCATCATGTCAGGTTACGGCATGACATCATGCATCAATAAACTGCAAAGGATACTGGGCGTCAGGGTACCTGAGCAGGCAAAACGGTTTTGCCAGTTTTCAGATACTGTCCGCAGCAAATGTCCTGATAACTTAAAGGAATTGAGGCCCGTTGTCTTCTTAACGCATGTTGAACATCACTCCAACCACACCTCGTGGCTCGAGACTTTTGCAGATGTGGTTATCATCGAACCTGCGGAAGATATGACGGTAAATCCCGAAAACCTGCGAAAAGAAATAAAAAAATATGAGAACAGATCATTTAAAATAGGCTCATTCTCTGCCTGCTCAAATGTCACAGGTTACATTCCACCTTATTATGAGTTGGCAAAGATCATGCACGAAAACGGCGGATACTGTTTTGTTGACTTTGCAGCTTCAGCCCCATATTATGAAATGAATATGCATCCTGCTGATCCCATGATGCAGCTGGATGCCATATTTTTCTCCCCGCACAAATTTCTCGGGGGTCCCGGCAGTGCGGGTGTCCTGATTTTCAATAAAGCTTTATATAAGAACGAGGTCCCGGATAATTCCGGCGGAGGGACTGTGAAATGGACAAACCGCTGGGGACAATACAGCTATATTACAGACATTGAAGCCAAAGAGGACGGAGGAACACCCGGGTTTCTGCAGACTATTCGTGCTGCATTATGCATCCGGTTAAAAGAGCAAATGGGAACAGAATATATTCACCGGCGTGAAAAGGAGCTCCTCGACATTGCATTCCCTGCATTAATGAAAATAAAAGGTCTGCATATCCTCGCAGAGAATGTGCGTGAGAGGCTTGGTATAATTTCATTTTATATAGAAGGAATACACCACAACCTGCTGGCAACCTTACTAAATGACCGCTTTGGCATACAGATGCGCGGAGGATGTTCCTGTGCCGGAACTTACGGGCATTACCTGCTCAATGTTACTATTCAGGTATCCAAGGAAATAACAGACCTGATAGATCAGGGTGATCTTTCCCTGAAACCTGGCTGGGTCAGAATGTCGCTTCATCCTACCATGACAGATGACGAATTATATTACATCCTGAATGCGTTAAATAAAATTGTCACCCATATTGATGAGTGGCGTAAAGATTATGAATATTCCAAATGCACAAATGAATTCTATCATAAGACTCACAAAGAGGAGCCCGGCGAAAAATATCAGCGGTGGTTTGTATTGTAAATTGACGTCCGAGGGCAATCATGGGTTATCAGCTCGCTGATCATTATGAATTCTGTCCTGAGTTGAAATAAAGGATCAAAATTTTTTACTAATCATTATTCATTACAGCAATTTGTTTTACTTTTATCAACCCTAAATAAATTACTCATTCCGATGAAAAACAACCTATTTATTGCTATAGAAGGTATTGATGGTTGCGGGAAAAGCACCCAGGTTAAACTGCTTTCCGATCATTTAAAGCAGGCAGGGCATAAAGTATTTTCAACCTCTGAGCCTACCGACAGCCCAATAGGTTCTGTTATCCGGAATATTTTCAAAAGCAGGATTGAAGCTGACAACAGAACCATTGCCGGCCTTTTTGTTGCAGACAGGTTAGACCACTTACTGAACAAAACAGATGGTATCCTGAAAAAGCTGGAGGAAGGATGTACCGTCATTACCGACAGGTACTATTTTTCATCATACGCTTATCAGGGGGCACACATGCCGCTCGACTGGGTAATTGAAGCCAATTCTTTAAGCGCAGGGCTTTTACGTCCTGACCTTAACATTTATATTGACATTTCACCTGAGATCAGCATGCAGAGGCTTTATAACGGACGGAGTTCAATGGAAATCTATGAAAACATTGAGAATCTCAGGAAGGTCAAAGAAATATATATGAAAGCTTTTGAAAAGCTCAAATTACAAGAAAACATTTTTATAACAGACGGCAATCGAACACCTGAATTAATTGCTGCTGAAATATGGAATGAGATTGATAAAATTAAAAAGGTTGGTTAATCTACCCTTAAATTACCCATACCGACATATTAATATTTTATTTAATTTTGAAACGAAAACCATATAAACATTAACAAATTTATCATTATGAAGAATTTAATAAGACTTTCTATTTTAATTGCTATTGTTGCAATAAATTCTCAATCTTATGCCCAGAGGGCAGGCATTATTATGGGCCTTAACTTATCTAATCTTTTAATTAAAGATGATAATACAAAATACAGCCAAGACTTTAAAATGAACCCCGGTGTCCATCTTGGAATAATTGCCGAAATTCCAGTGTATAAGTTTTTATCATTTGAAACAGGTTTAATTGTAACAACCAAAGGATGCAAGTCAGTTCTTACCACCTCTTTAGCTGACACAAAACTTTATGATTATCTTTTCTATCTTGATCTGCCCATCACAATAAAAGGCACTCTTGATCTGGAAGCTGTTAAGCTTTATGCTGCAGTGGGACCTTATCTGGGATTGGGAATATATGGTTTTACTGAAACCAAAATTGTAAGTAAATCTCCTCTGGTCAAGGATGATACCTCAACAGATGACATAAGCTGGGGTTCAGATAAAGATAAAAATGATATGAAACGATTTGATATGGGTTTAACTTTTGGCGGCGGAATAGAATTAGGTGTTGTCCCAATCTTTTTAGGCGTTTCTTATGATCTTGGTTTGATCAATATGTCACCCAAATCCGATAATGGTTTTCATTGTAACAGCCGTGTTTTAAAAATATCCCTCGGGGTTAAATTCGGTGGTAGTGGCAACTCAAGCGGCCATAAAAAATCAAGACGGCGTTAATTTATTTCGACTGAGGACTATTATCCTACTTCACAAATCTTTTTAAGCATCTCGGGATTGGTGATCTCAATGGTTTTGCCATTGATACGTATCATTTTATCTTTTCTGAATTCAGATAATATGCGGATTACATTTTCGGTAGTCATATCGATCAGTTCTGCTATTTCCTTGCGTGAAATAGGTAAGTCGAACACATTGGTTTCGTATATCTTTCCTGAAAAGAACAATAAAATATAAGCTATGCGGCCTCTGAGGTTTTTCTTACTGATATCGAGCTTCACCTTAATAATATCATCAGAAGTTTTACTCATCTTGTCAAGTAAATCCAGGGCAAACTGTCCGTTCTTTTTAATAAGGTTCTTGATGAAATCAAGTTTCACATAGCAGACCGTTGAATCTTCCAGGGCAGCTATGGAATAATGATAATGTGTGTCGGAGAAGACTGTAAGCATCCCTACAAAATCGAAGGATTTAGCAATGCTTAATATCTGGTCTTTGTCATTGTGTACCCGTTTATAAATCTTCACCAGCCCTTCCCTCAGGTAGAAGAAATCGTTGATCTCATCTCCCTCATTCACTATCACCTGACCCTTTTTATAGATGGCTTCATGCTTGTTTTCACACATACTTCCCATTTCAGACGCAGAAACGTTATTGAAAATTAATTTTCTAAAAACGCACAACTCACAATTACAAGCATTTACTATTTCCATCAATTGTTATTCTTTTAACAGTGTATGATATATATCAGTTTATGATAATTGTCATATCAATAAATTTCTTCATCAATTTCAACGGACTTAACTTTGTAAAGTTAAAAAGAAATAACAAACAACAAACATACAAACAATGAAGAAGCTTTTAATTCTCGGCGCCGGTACAGGCGGAACCATCATGGCAAATAAAATGAGCGAAGTCCTGGAAAAAGAGGAATGGGAAATAACCATCGTTGACAGTCACAAAACCCATTATTATCAGCCGGGATTTTTATTCATTCCATTCGGCATGTACAGCAAACATGACGTGATCAAGCCTAAACTCGATTTTATCCCGGCAGGGGTGAAATTTTTATTAGGAGAAATTGACAGGGTTGAAGGTGCAAACAACCGCGTTTTTCTGAAGGACGGAATGGCACTGAATTATGATATCCTTATTGTAGCCACAGGTACCCGCCTGGTTCCTGAAGAAACAATGGGTTTAACAGGAGAATTATGGTATAAGAGCATCTTTGACTTTTACACCATCGACGGGGCTTTAGCTTTGCGCGACTTCTTCAAGATCTGGCAGGGAGGCGAACTGGTGCTGAATATTGCGGATATGCCGATAAAATGCCCTGTTGCACCGCTCGAATTTGTAATGTTTGCCGATTCCTATTTTACCGAAAGAGGCTTGCGCGATAAAGTTAATATTACTTATGTGACCCCTCTCAGCGGAGCTTTCACCAAACCCAGAACATCGAAAATGCTGGGAGAACTGCTGAAAGAAAAGAATATCAATATTGTCACCGATTTTTATATTTCAGAAGTTGATAATGCCAATGAAAAAATTATTGATTATAATGGTACCGAAATTCCTTTCGACTGCCTCGTCAGTGTGCCTGTACACATGGGTGAAAAATTTATCGGTGAAAGCGGACTGGGGGATGATATGGATTTCGTAAAATGCGATAAAGGCACTCTGCAATCCAATGCATATCCCAACATTTTTGTCATCGGTGACGCTGCAAATGTCCCGACATCAAAAGCAGGATCTGTCGTCCATTTTGAAGCAGATATTTTAACCGAAAACCTTCAATGTGCCATAGAAGGAAGGCCATTTACAGCGGTCTTTGACGGACATTCCAATTGTTATATAGAAACAGGTAATAACAAAGGAGCACTGATTGATTTCAATTACGATACAGAACCTCTGCCCGGTTCATTTCCTTTTCCCGGAATCGGTCCTTTCAGCCTGTTGAAAGAAACACGCATGAATCATTACGGAAAACTTATTTTCCGCTGGATATACTGGCACATTCTTCTCAGAGGCAGGGAAATGCCTATTGATTCAAAAATGACTCTGGCCGGAAAAAAAATATAATAACGGTAAATATTAGCGACCATGAACGAACAGGAAATTCAAATTCAGATTAATGATATCAACCGTAAGCTGGATATTGTTCTGGAAGAAATAACATTGCAAAAACAAAGACGGATCGAAATTGAAGATTTAATTCAGGATGTTTCGGTCATCGGTAAAGATATATTTCAAACTACAGTAAGGGAACTCGACAAAGCCGATGTGGAACTCAGCGGCGAATGTACGATGCGGCTTGGACTTAACCTGGTTAAAAATATCAGTACTTTTAACCAGGTGATCATGATGCTCGAAAGCGCCATGGATTTCATGAAAGATGCGGGTCCCATTGTACACCAGATGGGACTTGACGCAGTCAATAAAATGGCAGAGTTTGAACGGAAAGGATATTTTGAATATATTTCCGAGATTGGAAAGCTGCTCGACAAACTGACACAGTATTATACCGTCAGTGATATCCGGAACCTGAATAGCAATATGGATAAAATAACATCGATAATCAGGAATCTGACACAGCCGGGAATACTGGAAACGCTTGAAAAAACGACAAGAGTGATATCCTCTGCACAACTGGATGAGCAATCAGATGATAAGCCATTGCTGAAACTTTTTAAAGAAATCAATTCGAAAGAAGTACGCAAAAGCCTGTTTTTTTCATTGAGAATATTAAAAGAAATCGTTAAAGAAAACAATCACTAATATCGATTTATAAACATTAAATTCAAATCATTATGGCACAAAAAACAATTGCCGGCATTAGCCTCGAAGTAAACGAAGAAGGATATTTACTTGATCCTTCACAATGGACCAAAGAAATAGCTATAGAAATAGCCAGGGAAGAAGGTCTTGAATTAACTGAAAAACATTTTGCAATTATCAGTTTCCTCAGGGAGAAATTTAAAAGTGGTGAGATGTTGACTATACGTTCCGTTGGTAAATCAGGAATTGTTGACATTAAAGGCTTTTATGAATTATTCCCCGGAGCGCCCATGAAAAAAGCAGCTAAAATTTCGGGTATACCAAAACCTGCCAGTTGTGTTTAAAATAAACCAAAAATCATAATATAATCATGAGTACAAAAGAAGAATTCCCCTTAAAAAAAGTCTGCATCATCTGTGCCAAAGGCACTATTGAAGATGTTTACGCAACACTTGTCATGGCAAATGGAGCTGTAATGGAAGGTATTGAAACCAAGGTTTTTTTTACCTTTTTCGGGCTGGACGCCATCACAAAAAAACAGATGAAAAAACTGCATACCGGAACCGTTGGCAACCCGGCCATGCGCATGCCAGGTGGACTCCCTTTCCCTACGCTCTTAGGAATTTTGCCAGGTGTGGAAGCTGGAGTATCGGCTATGATGAAAAGTCAGATGGAAGCCCTTGACATTCCTCCCGTTGATGAATTTCTTGACATGATCACAGCCGGAGGAGGCGAAATTTATGCATGCAAGCTTGCCATGGATATGTTCAAGCTGAAAAAGGAAGATCTCAGCGAACATGTGATAGATGTTCTGACCATAGGTGAATTTTACGGACATGCCGGCGGCCAGGGTACACAGATTATATTTACCTGATATCAATCCGGATCTTACCAGGGACTTTCCCTTACGATAAAAAAGAGGCTGTCTCAAAAAAGAGATGGTCTCTTTTTTTTATTGACTTAAATTCTTGATCCAACCCATAAAATTTCTACCCGACTATGTTCGGTCCATATATAATCGTCAATATTGACTAA
>Ga0114951_10000565_pt1 | contig 49879 bp, 43 predicted proteins | sample AM7aDNAmetaG_FD_88677 | JGI IMG/M metagenome (GOLD analysis project Ga0114951, IMG submission 88677) | Freshwater microbial communities from Finland to study Microbial Dark Matter (Phase II) - AM7a DNA metaG | ecosystem: Environmental > Aquatic > Freshwater > Lake | place: Finland: Lake Alinen...
AATCTGTTCCTTGTAGGGGCTTTGCGGCGGCTTAGGCTGGCTCTTTTGTTGCGCCGCGGCCTGGTCCTGTTCGACTTTCAGCCGCTGCACTTTAACCGGATCGTTGGAACCCACCACCAAAACCTTCCACAGGAAAGGATCGATCTCGATAATATCAAAACGTTTGATCTCGCGCGACAGCAAGGCGTTGGCAACCAGGTTTTCCACGTTGTTCTGGACCGCCCGCCGCATGGCCCGACCCCCGAACGCCGGATCAAAGCCGACCTCTCCTAATTTGTCGATCAGCTTGGAGTTGATCCTGAATTCAATATCTTTAACGGCCAAACCGCGCTTGATATCGGCAACCATTAATTGCGCCACTTGCTTCATCTCTTCCCGGTTCAGCGGACGGTATAAAACAACAGCATCAAAACGGTTTAAAAATTCGGGCTTGAATAATTCTTTTCGAAGCAAATTATCAATGAATGTCTCCTTGAAAGCGTTATTCAGCGTACTGCCGCGATCCACCGCTTCTTTGATGTATTCGGCACCGGCGTTCGAGGTCGCGATCATGATGGTTTTCTTAAAATCAACCTTCTGTCCCGAACCATCCGCCATCTCACCATCGTCAAAAATACTGAGGAATAAATTCAAAATATTGGGATGCGCCTTTTCGATCTCGTCGATTAAGATCAGTGATTCCGGATTTTCCATCACTTGCGTGGTAAAATATCCGGGCGAGTCAAGATTCCCGATCAGCTTGTCGATCGAATCCAGAAGCTGGTACTCGGCCATATTCAAACGGATCATGTTCTTTTCGGAACCGAAATAAACTTTAGCCAATTGCTTGGCCGTCTCGGTTTTACCGATACCCGTGGGACCAAGGAACAAGAAATTACCGATCGTGCGTTTGCTCGTCTTGATATCGGCGTGCGCTCGGCGCAAAGCATTGCAAAGCTCACTTACCGCTTCCTTTTGGTTAATAAGCCCCTGGTGGATGGCATCTTCCAGATGCATAAGCCGGTCGGATTCCGCGTCGTCTTCCTTTTGCCCGCCGAGGAACGTACCTTTTTGGCTTTCGTGATAAGCGTCGCGCTCGTTGGGTGGAATGAGCTTCCAGTTCACGGGATCGATCTCGATCACATCACCCGCTTTGACTGTTCCGGCCAACACGGCCGTCGCGACAATATTCTCAACCTTGTTCTGGACCGCCCGCCTCATGGCCCGGCCCCCGAACGCCGGATCGAAACCTTCATCGGCAAGGCGACTCAAAAGTTCGGGCGTTATCGCCAATTCCATATTCTTTTCACGCAAACCATTCCTGATATCCTTAAGCATCAATTCGGCCACCTGCTGCATTTCATCTTTATTGAGCGGACGGTACAAAACCACCGCGTCGAAACGATTGATGAATTCCGGTCGGAAAACGTTCTTACGTAAAAGGTTATCAATAAAAACATCTTTGAAATTAGTGAGCTTGCTACCCCGTTCCACGGCTTCCCGGATATAATCCGCACCCGCGTTCGATGTAGCGATAATGATCGTATGGCGGAAATCGACTTTCCGACCCGACCCGTCTATCAATTCGCCTTCGTCAAGAATGCTCAAAAAAAGGTTTAATAAGTTGGGGTGCGCTTTTTCGATCTCGTCGATCAGCAACAAAGAAAATGGGTTTTCCCGAACTGCCGTGGTCAAATAACCCGGCACCGTGAGAGATCCGATCAGCTTATCGATCGATTCCAAGAGCTGGTACTCGGCCATGTTTAAAGTGATCATGTTCTTTTCGGAACCGAAATAAACTTTAGCCAATTGCTTGGCCGTCTCGGTCTTACCGACGCCGGAAGGTCCCAGAAATAGAAAGTTCCCGATCGTGCGCTTGCGTTTTTTCAGATCGGCGCGCGCCCTCCGCATGGCGTTCGCCAGTTCCGTCACCGCTTCTTTCTGGTTTATCAAGCCCTGATGGATCAGATTCTCCATGTTAAGCAAGGTATCTTTTTCCTTTTGGGCGGCCGTACCCGCCGGAACTTCATATTTAACCGAAAAGAAAAGATCGATCTCCTCGGGCAGGATGACGCCTTTCGCCTTGGTGGAACGAGTCCGTTCGTAAACCATTACCTCATCAAGCAGGTCGACGGCTTTCTTGGGAAAAGAAACATCGCCGATAAAATAATCGCAAAGCTTGATGATCTCCTGAAGGCTCAATAACGGCGCGAACACGCCGGTCTTCGCCTCACGCCAAGCCACTTCTTCTTCCAAAACATGAAGCGTTTCATCAAGCGTAGGGCTCGCGACCTCTATCTTGGCAAAATTACTCGCGACATCGCGATTATTCTCGATTGATTTATGGTAACCATCGAAACTGGTAATCCCGATCAGCCGGAAACCCGGCGCCGAAAGGTATTGGGAAAGGATTCCGGTTATATCGATCTTGGAAACCGCTTCGGCTCCAAAGGTTTCACCAATATAATTATGGATCTGGGGTATCACCAGGATAACGTTCTCGGCCTTGATCGCTTCGTTGAAAACCTTCTTCAACCTTACTTCCAGCATTCTTTTATCGCCGGCGCTCCCGATCAGAGACGGCATATCGATCTCCAAAATCCTCATGAACGACAGCTCGCGAAAACTCAAATTCTTCAGGATCTTGTTTGCGAAGTTATAAAGGACGCTTTTCCGTCCGCAGCCGACCTCACCCACCAAAAGCAAACAATTATGATTCTGTTTGATCAAGGTTTCTTCGATATCCTTTACTTCTTTTTGATGAAGCACCACCCGGCTCCAAAAAAGCGGATTGTGAACGGAAATGTCGCGCGAATACTGATTGAGGGTAAGCGTATAACCTCCCACCAACTCTTGAACGGGACTGGTCATGAAATAAATACACATATTTTCGCGTTCCCAAGTTTTCCTTTTCCGTTCGCGGTCGACTTCCAAATTGTACATCCAGAGCACCGCCTCGATCACATCGTTTCTGACGATTTCCAAGGAATCGAGCTCCTTGCGGAAAAACGGTTCCTCTTCGAGCAAACTCAACAACAACGCGTAAATATTTATCTTTTTGAAACCGTTCTCGGTCGCAATCTGCTGGGCCCGCCACAATACCGCTTCGACCGCCCCGGCGTTATCTTCATCCAAAATCGAAGCTTCTTCCCGGGACCGAGCCATTGGCTGGGTCTTCATATACTCCAAAAGATCGCTCTCAAAATCGGACTTTTTTACGTAAAGCCGGTTGAAGATGAAAAGCAAACGGGTACCCTTCAGAAGCTTGGAAAAGAGCATCAATTTGAAAGGAAGATTGCTCTTGGCCAACGTAGCTTTAAACACCTGCGCCGCCTCGAAATCGAGAAAATTCAAAAGATTCTCCCGATCGCTCATGTTCTCATGAAGGTCGGGTCCGACTTTCTTTAATTTTTTTTCGACAAAATTAACCACCAGCCAGCTTACTCCCCACAAGAAAAAAGAAAGATAAAGACAAGCCAGAAGAAGATTGCCCGTAAACTTAGGAAGAATGATCTTGGCTAAAACCCAAGGCAAGAAAGTTTTGAAAACCTCCAACCCGCCAAACATTATTAGCGATAAAACCATTATGGCGTACGCCAAGGGCTTGATGGTCTTAAAAACCCGCAATGGGATCAGTTTGGCGTAGTCAACCATTTTGAACGAATAAGCCGATTTTGGATTGAAGGCCATGTAGTTTGATTAAAATTCGCACCAACCGACAGAAGGACTACGACGCCTGATTGCCGCTCCTTACTTCCCGGGAAGCGAAAACAAAAGCTGAAAACCCTTGAAAAACGCGAAAACCAAGGCGAATAAAAACATCGCCCAAACCAGAAAAGCCACGATCCCCGCCAAAAAAACCATGATCATTATCAATAGCCCGATCGCCAAAGCCACCGTCCGGATCAGCATTCCCATAAAACGCGAAAAAACATTCGAGAATACCACATAAAACATCTCGCCGAAATCAAAACCGACGCTTTCCCGCTCGAAGCTCAAACCTTTCCAGGGCGCGGCATAATTATGAAACAATTCACGGATGGCAAAATATTTTTCGAAAAACCAAAGGTAATTTACCCAGACGTGTTTTATCTGTTTTGGAAGTTCGATGAAATACCAGGAAAAAAAGAGATCGATCATGTTGGATGGATCGTTTGAAATCGCAAAAAAATTCAGTTAGATTAATTTATTTTACCAAAATAACAAACAGGTTGCAAAGAAATCACGACGAGATCTTTTTACGCGGCAAACAAATCTCAATCGGCAATGAATGCCGCGCCCGTAATCCTTGCGGCCTCCAAGGTTAAGGCCCGCAAATCGCCCGCGTCCAAATCGTGAACCGACGAGCGGCCGCACGCTCCGGCGGCCATCTTTATCTCCTCGGTACAATGCTTAATGAAATTGGAAACGTTGGCCGCAGCCGTATCGATGTCCAATTTTTTGACCAGTTCCTGGTCTTGGGTCGTTATCCCCCTTGGACACTTGCCCAGATAACACTGATTGCAAGAAGCACAACCCATGGCCGCCAAAAGCGAAAATCCGAAAAATACGCCGTCAGCCCCTAAGGCCAGCGCCTTGGCCGCTTCGGAACCTTCGCTAAATCCTCCCCCAATCCAAAGTTCCTGCCGTGCACCCAGCCGATCGAGCGTCCGCCGGGCAATAGGTAAAGCAGCCAGAGCCGGAAGACCTACCTCGTTAAGCATGATGTCCGGCGCCGCCCCCGTGCCGCCTTCCAGACCGTCAACCGCGATGATATCGGGGTCGGCCATCACGGCCAACTCGATATCTTTGGCAACATGTCCGGCCGCCAGCTTTATGGTAATCGGCGCGCCTTTCGATAATTCTCTTAACCAGGTTACTTTTGCTTTCAAATCCTCGATTGTCTTGATGTCCTGGTGGTAAGCAGGGGAATGGATATCCTGTCCTAACGGAACTTTCCTTATAGCCGCGATTTCGGCCGTGACTTTGTCTTTGGGAAGCAACCCCCCTTGGCCACCCTTAGCGCCTTGTCCTATCTTTATCTCGATCACATCGGCTTTTTTTAAAACCTCTTCGTTTATTCCAAAACGTCCGGTACTGTATTGAATCGTAAGTTTTGAGGAAAATTCCCTCTCTTCGGGCAACATACCGCCTTCCCCGGTATTTTCGATCGTCCCGGCCATCGTCGAGGCCTTGGCTAAGGCGGCCTTCGCGTTGCGGGACAAAGCCCCGAATGACATAGCCGCGATGGCGATCGGTGTTTCCAGTTCCACCGGTCTGGCGCTTTGTTTTCCCATAATCGTTTTTGCGCTTATCGGCTCCTTGAAATAATTAACGGGCCGGATGACCAACTGCGCGGGTAAAAAAACCAGGTCGCAAAAACTTATCCTTCCCAGCTTGTCGGATCGTCCGCTTGAAACCGGCACTTTTTTTACCCTGTCTTGAACCGCTTTCATCCAATTTTTGCTCATATTTTTTTGGCATCCGGATTTCTATCTCCGGAGCCACAAATTTTAGTCTTCGCGCTTTTTCAATATTTTAAATGTAATCCCCCGCGAAGCGCGGGGGTAACTGTCCGATTAAATAATGAATACCTGGAATGATTATAAATCTGTTGCAAAAATGCGCAATCTTTTCCCGATAAACCCGCCGGTATCGACGCCAAAATCAATTATATATTTTTCCGATGGAGTTTCGCCCTGCGTGGTCAAAAACCACGCAGGGCGACCAGGGGAGGTATCCTCTGGACTCCTCAATATTTTATGTTCCACGGGTAACCCGTGGTCTATAAAATAATCACACCTTCTAGAAAATTTTTAAAAGAAACGCCAATCCAAGCAACAGTAAAAGCAGGCCGGAAACGAAACGCATGGTTTTTTTCGATCCTTCCCGCCACTCTTGAAGGCGGTTTATCTTCGAAAAACCCAAGCCTACTCCGCCAACGATAACGAACAACGGCAACACGAAAAAAAGATTATAGAGAACAATGTAGGGAAAGGCCGTTACGTTGCGGGAAGCGAGGATCGCGACGTAACCCAGCGGCAAAGCGAACGTACAGGGCAACTCGACCAGCGATGAGAACAAAGCCAGCAGAACAACGGCCAAAAAAGAGGAGCGTCTCACCAATTTTTTTATAAACGGATGAGCCGCCTGAGGAATGGAAAAAGATATTTTCTGTCCCTTTTTCAAAAAAAATAAATCTTTGGCCATCCATCCGCCAACGCCTACGAAAACGATCCCAAAGAACATTTTTAAAGGAGCCATCCAATTAGCCAGATTCTGCCCGAAAAAAAACAGGCTTTTGTAAATGCCTACCATCATCAAAAAGTAGATGGCAAACACGCTTACGCCAAACAATATTCCCGAAATAATAGCCCGCCGGGCCGAACCAACCGATAAAAGATAGGCCAGAAGCATCATCAAAACCGAAAACATACAAGGATTGATTCCGTCCGCCAACCCAAAAATCACCGCCAAAAGCGGCAGCGGAGCGCCCGAGTCGATACTAAAACTCCGGCCGAAAATCGTAAAACCCGTTCTGGAACCGTTCTCGCCGCCAGTCTGGCCATTCCTTAATAAATCGATCTCGGCCTCGATCTCTTTCCCGGTCGTCTCGTCGGTCTGAAAACCCAGAAAATACTTGTCCTTGATCACAGTTAACGGTACGGCGTAGATAGCCAGCGCGCTCTCGGGCACGCCAAGACGTTTGCCGTATTCCTGATATAGACTCTGGTTTTCCAAGTCCGAGATTTCGTGGCTAACGATCTCGATATCGGGATACTTCGCCTGCAACTTATCCAAATATAATCTTTCGGCTTTGCAATGAGGACAAGTCGCGCTGTGGAAAAAAATTATCGTCATCTTTTCGGCCGTAGCACCCCCTGATACGTCGGAGGCCAAGGCTTTTCCCGATCCAAACCAAAAGAGCGCCACGATGGCCAACAAAAAAACACTTTTTAGCAGCGTTTTGACCAATTTTAAATTATCCATTGCTTATCTTGTCCTTTATCTTGCCCGACACTTGTTGTATTTTGAACTCAAAACCGGCATTGTCAAAAAATTGAACCTCGCTAAAACAGCCCCGCGATTACGCGAGATTGTTTTTGAATACCTTTTTGATTAGCTCGCCGCGCCCTCTTCTTTTTTTTCGATCGCTCCCTGTGGGCAAACATCCGTACCGCCGCAGCTCGCCACCTTATCGGCATCGATAACCTTGGCTTTTCCATCCGCCTCAAGCTCCATTCCGCCGGGACAATTTACCGTACAGACACCGCAACCCAAACATTTATCTTTATTGACAGAATAATTTTCCATTTTTTTATGATCGTACTTTATACAAATTTAGCTTAACAAATATCGGTTCAAAAAGGAATGTCGATCTCGCGTCCGCTAAGCCTTGCCTTGGTTTTTCACTTTCTCCATTTGGCGCTGAATTTCATCCTGGTCGCCCAGATAATAATGTTTGATCGGCTTCAGATCCCCGTCGAGCTCATAAACCAGCGGCGCGCCGGTCGGAATATTAAGACTGGTAATCTGGCCATCGCCAACCCCGTCCAAGTGCTTCACCAGTGCCCGCAAGCTGTTCCCGTGGGCCGTAATCAAAATGGCTTTACCCTCCTTGACCGTTTTGGCAATGTCGCTTTTCCAATAAGGTACGACCCGTTTGCACGCGTCTTTCAGCGACTCCACCGACGGCAAATTCTTGGCCGCAACAAGCGCGTATTTTTGTCCTTGGCCGGATGCGACGGATTATTGACCGATAGGGCGGGCGGTCTTACGTCGAAAGATCGGCGCCAGATGAAAACCTGTTCCTCTCCGTATTTTTTGGCCATTTCGGCTTTGTTCAAACCCTGCAGGGCTCCGTAATGGCGTTCGTTTAACTGCCAAGCGTTGACCGATGGTATCCACATCCGGTCCAAAATATCCAAAACGATCCAGGAAGTCCTGATGGCCCTTTTCAAATATGAAGTATAAGCGACATCAAAAACAAAACCGCTTTTTTTCAGGGTCTCCCCGGCCTTTTTCGCCTCGTCGATCCCGGCCTCGGACAGATCGACATCGGTCCACCCGGTAAACCGGTTCTCTTTGTTCCAAAGGCTTTCACCATGGCGCAATAATACTATCTTATACATATTTATTGATTAAGTTCTTCCTCGATCTTCGTCAAACGGTTGTATTTGGCCAATCGCTCGCCGCGGGCCGGAGCCCCGGTTTTGAGGTAGTCAGCGCCAATACCGCAAGCAAAATCGGCGATAAAATCGTCATTGGTCTCGCCGGAGCGGTGGGAAACCATGATCTTCCAACCATACGACCGCGCCAATTTTGCCGCCTCCAAAGATTCGGATACCGTTCCGATCTGGTTGATCTTTAAGATCATCGCGTTGCAAGCGTCTTTTTCCTTGGCGATCTTTATCATTTTAGGATTCGTAACCAACAAATCATCACCGATCACGATGGCCGACGGCTTAAAGGCCGTCCAGGAAGCATGATCGTTTTCCGCGAAAGGATCCTCAATGCCTTCGATCGGATATTTGGCAATCAGCTGATTGTAATATTCCCCTAAAGCCACGCCCGAAAAATTACCGATCTTCAGCTGATACGAATTGTCCTTAAAAAACTGCGTGGCCGCCACATCCAAAATGATCTTTATCTGATCGGCGAATTTCCGGTTTGTGGCCGCCTCCATGATCAAATCCAAAGCCTCTTTGGGATCGCAAATGGCTGGCGCGAAACCGCCTTCATCACCCAGATTACCCGAAAGGCGGCCGTATTTTTTTATCAACAAGGATTTTAATTCATGATATACCTCAGAAGCTATTCGCAAATTATCGCAAAAATTTTCGCTTTGGGGAACCAGCATGAATTCCTGCACATCCAGTTCATTGCCGGCATGCGCTCCACCGTTGATGATATTAAAACCAACTTTGGGAACCTTTATGTTTATATTGCCCGCCAGCGCCGCGATATGATAATAAAGAGGCTGATTTTGCGCCACCGCCGCGGCCCGCGCCACCGCCAGAGAAACCCCGCATAACGCATTGGCGCCCAACTTACCTTTATTATCGGTGCCATCCAGCTTGATCATCAGATTATCGATCCCGCTCTGATCTTTAACGTCTTTGCCGATAAGAGCGGGAGCGATCGTTTCGTTAACGTTTTTTACGGCTTGCAGCACCCCTTTACCGAAATACCGGTCGCCTCCGTCACGTAACTCCACTGCTTCATTGGAACCAGTGGATGCCCCTGACGGAACGCCGGCGGATACCCAGATTTTTTCCGTTTCGACCGATACCTCGACAGTGGGATTACCTCGGGAATCCAGGATCTCCCTGGCTTTTACTTTTTTTATTTTAGTTTGATTTTTTTCGAACATGTTTTTTTACCGGACGGACTGCCGCGGTTTTTTTTGACACCCGCCCTTTTGACCCTCCGCTCCGGAAATATTCGGATATCGAAAGGATGGCTTTGGCGCCTTCTCCGCAGGCGATCACGATCTGTTTATACTTAAGCGCGCTCACGTCCCCAGCCGCGAACAAACCAGGGGTTTTTGTTTGGTAAGTAACCGGATCATAGATAATCTCGCCAAGATCGTTTAAATCAGCCAGATCTTTGGCAATCAGGGAAGCGGGCTTATAGCCTATTTTGACGAACACCCCCTCGACATCGAGCAACACGTTTTTACCGCTTTTCTGGTCGGAATATTGGATACCGGTGACGAATTTCTCGCCCAAGATCCGTAAAACCTTGGCATTCGCGATCACTTCTATCTTCTTGGTATCTTTTGCTTTGTCCTGGACATCGGCTGATGCCCGGACTTGGGACCCGGCCTCGACAATATAGATTTTTAACGCAAATTTCGCCAAAAACAACGCCGACTCGAACGCGGTGTTCCCGCCTCCGACAACCGCCACATTGCGACCGGAAAAAAGCGGACCGTCGCAAGTGGCACAATAACCAACTCCGCGGCCCACGAATTCCTGCTCACCCGGTACGCCCAAAAAACGCGGGTCCGCGCCGGTCGCGATCAAAACCGCTTTAGATTCATATTTGTTGGAAGATGTTGCGACCAAAAAACCAGATCCTTTTTTTGAGATCTTTATTACATCCTCCATTTCAATATCGACATCCAAAGACCTTGCGTGATCGCGGAATTTAGCGATCAGGTCTTGCGCCGAGATCCTGCCCATACCCGGAAAATTCTCGATCTCAACTTCTTTTTTGGCCATTTGGCCCCCGAATTCCCGTGTCAAAAGGAGAGTATTAAGTTTTTCCCGTTTGGCGTAGATCGCGGCCGTCATTCCGGCCGGACCGGCCCCGATGATAATTAAATCGCGCATAGAAAAGTTATAAAACGAAAAGTTAAAATGTAAAATGACCACCTGAAATTAAAAGATAAGAATTTTACATTTTGATTTCTACATTTTAAATCTAGTAGCTGTATCCGGGTAAAATACCCGGAATCATTTCGATAACGTCGGTCGCCGTCATTCCTTCGCCTAATTTACGTCCGGCGGCCTCGCCGGCGGCTCCGTTAATGTAAGCCGCGGCGGCTCCGGCCGCGAAAGGATCGACTCCACGCGCCATCAACGCTCCGGCAATCCCGGCCAAGGTATCTCCAAGCCCGCCTTTGGTCATCAAGGCGTTACCGGTATGCCCCAGCATAGTTTTCCCGCCATCGGAAAGAATATCGATCTTGCCTTTTAAAAGAATGGTGGTTTGTAAACGGGCTGCCTCCCCCGCGACCAGTTCCATTTTTTGTTCCAGGGTCAGACCATCGGTCTTTTTACCGGTCAGAACGAAAAATTCGTATGCGTGCGGGGTAAGCAGGAGTTTTTTCCCCGCGATCACCGCCTGGTTGCCTTCCAGAGCATGAATCCCTTCCGCGTCCACGACCAATGGCACGTTCACTTGCGACAGATAAGATACTACCGCTTCTTTGGTTTCCGGAGAACGGCTGATGCCTCCGCCAATCAAAACCGCGCACTTTCCTCCTGAAACCGCTTCCAATACATTGGTTTCTTCGATCAAAGTATCCACGTGCTTGATCTCTACAATCGATCCCTCAAGTGGTACCGTCGAGAGATTGGGCGAATAGCCCGCTATCACATCGCTGGCCCGCCTTGGCGCGATCACGCGCACCATGTCACATCCCGAACGCAGGGCCGCCAAAGCCGAAAGGTAGGAGGCTCCGCAATAATGATGCGATCCTCCGATCACCAATAAATAGCCAAAATCATATTTCCGGCTATCGGGATCTCTTTTTTTATAGATATCCTTCAATAGCGCTTTGTCGATCGCGTTTTTGCTGTTTTTGGTACTTTTTTTCTTTATATCCTTGATATTCTTTATATTTTTGTTCATTGGAATATTTAATACAAAAACCGGGTTCGGTCAGATATCTTTGGTCCTTTTGCGCAAAAAAGCGGGGATATCCCACATTTTCTCCTTCTCCAGCATTTCCTTTTCTTCCTGCTCCATATCTTTTTTCACCTGTATGGCATTCTTGCGGACGGCAAGACCATCGCCTTCCGCTTTCTTTTCTATGGTCACCGATGACGGCTTGGAAGCATCCTTTAAATCATCGGCTCCCGCCTTGGATCCCTCGACCTCCTTGGCGGGCTGGCTTTCTTTAACGCGAACTTTGGTTTGAGATGTTTTAGGGCCGTGACCCGGGACTTTGGCAACCTTCCTCCCGGTTTTTAATTTCGATTGCGATTGCGATTTTGTTCCCTGCTTGCCAACTGTTTTTCCTGCTGTTTTCTTAGCCTTAGCCTCGGTTTTATTTTCTTTCAACTTAGGCTTTTCTTCCTTTAGCGCCGCTTTTTTTTGCTCTGTTTCCTTCGCCAGATTCTTTTTTTGCTCTTCCCGTTCCAGGGCCGCGTTTCTCTCGTCTTCTTTTGAGACGCAACCGGTGGCCAGAATCGTCACTTTGAACGTTTTTTCGCCGCCGGTCGGCTGGGAAATCCCGAAAATGATCTTAGCGTCTTTATGGATCTTTTGCTGGATGCCACTAAGGATCTGGTTCACTTCCGAAAGCTTCATTTCTTTTTCCCCGACGATATTCAGCAATATCCCCCGTGCCTTCTCGATGTTATATGAAAAAAGCGGTGAGTTCAAAACCTCATCGATCGATTCCAAGCCCGGTGTTTCGGCCTTTTTAAAGTCCACCGAATTCAAAAAAGCCAGTTTTCCCTGCCCGGAAAGAATGGTACGAAGGTCGGCAAAATCGATGTTTATCAACCCCGGCTCATAGATGGTCTCGATCAGGCCTTCTAAACCATCGGAAAGCGTTTTATTGATAAATGACAAGGTTTTGGAAAAGGGCGTGGTCTTGGGAACGATCGTGAACACCCGCTCGTTAGGCAGAATGGTAAGCGCATTCAAATATGGCCTTACCCGCTCCAGCGCCGCGTTGGCGATCTCTCTTTTCTTCGCGCCCTCGAAAGCGAACGGCAAAGTAAAAATCCCGAAAGTCAGGATTCCGAGACTCTTCGAAACTTGTGCAAAAACCGAAGTCGCGCCCGAACCGGCTCCGCCGCCAAGCGAAGAAACCAAGATGATCAGATCGTGGCCTTCAATGATCTTCTTGATCCTTTCCTTTTCTTCGCGCGCGGCGTCTTCGCCCAGCTGCGCATCCATGCCCGTACCCAGACCGTGCGTGAATTTCTCGCCAAACTGGAATATCGACACTTTGTCCGAGATGGCCTTAAGGGCGGCGCTGTCAGTATTGGCCGCGGTAAACGCCGCTTTTTTGACCCGGGCCGAGATCTCCGAAACGATATTGCATCCGCCGCCGCCGATGCCGATGATCTTTATCTTGGTTTTCTTGATCTCAAACTCCGGCTCCGGGCTTTCGCGTCTGACCTCCTCGCGCGGCATTTCTTCGGGTATAACCGCGGTTTTTTCCTTAATCAAGTTCGCGACAATCGATTTAACCGGCGGAACCGTTTTTTTAGCGACATTCTTCAAACCGGAACCAAACGGCTTTGAAATCGTCCGGGCCTTGGCGGACACAACCGGTCTTATTTTGGTCTTTGTTTTGTTTTTTTCTTTTTCTTTCTTCATTTTGTTGGAATTTTTTTGTGGTAATTCAAAAGTATTCCCCGCGCAAAGCGGGACCGGCAAAATTCTTAAGCTAAAACTGCCAATTACAAAGAATCGCTGGTTTTAGAATAGCACAAACCGGAATGCCCCTCAAATTTACCGGACCAACTCCTTATCGGTTATAATTGCTCCCCCGACAAGCCGGCTTCCCAAGTAAAAAACCGCAGATTGGCCGAAAGTTATCGCCAGTTGCGGCTTGGCAAATTCCAAATACTCGGCCCCTTTCGCTTTTTTTATCAGAGCAACCGCCGGCTTGGAGCGCGACCGGATTTTTACTTTAACCGCCAGCGGCAACCTGGGGTTTTTGCCATCAATCCAATTCAGGCCGCGTAAACCCGCGGTTTTTCCGAACAGATCTTTTTTATTTTTGGAAACGACCAAAACATTGGCCTCGCCGTTCTTTGAAACAACGTAATAAGGGCCGCCGGATAGTTTAATACCTTTGCGCTGGCCGATGGTGTAATGCCACAAACCTTCGTGCGTCCCGATCTTTTTCCCCGAACCATCCACGATGTCTCCAGGCTTGGCAATAAATCTTTTGCTCAAAAATTCGTCCGTGCCCGCGGGCGCGAAACACGTTTCCTGGGACTCGGGTGTCTCGTGCGAGGGTAGGACAAGCTCGCGGGCCAAAGCGCGAACTTCAGGCTTGGTAAATTCTCCCAGCGGGAAAATGACCCTGGACAATTCATTTTGCGTAAGTTGCCATAAATAGTAAGATTGGTCTTTTTCCAGATCTTTTCCTTTTAAAAGTTCAAAAATCCCGGCTTTCCTGGCTTTGATCCGCGCGTAATGGCCGGTAGCGACATAGGATGCGCCAAGTTTTTTCGCTTTTTTTAAAAGCTGGCCGAATTTTATAACTTTGTTGCAAACCACGCAAGGATTAGGCGTCAATCCGTTTTTCGATCTCTTGACGAAATCGTCAACTACCTTTTTTTTAAAATCATTCGCAAAATCCAGCGCGTAAAAGGGGATACCCAGCTTCCCCGCCGTCAGTTCCGCGCGCCGCTCCGCATCGCTTGAACAGCATAAATTAGCGCGCGGCACCTCTCCCGCGCCAAGGTCATCCACCCAAAACTTCATAAAAACCCCGATCACCTTAAAACCCGCCTCTTTCAACAAAAAAGCCGCCACCGCGCTATCCACCCCCCCCGACATCGCGCACACCACCCTGATTTTTTTATCAACATCATTCATAAGCCTTTAAATCTCTTCTTCATCATAATCCAATAACGCTTTTTTTCAAATCAAAACAAAAATCCCCGGATCTCCCAGAGATTTTTGCTTTGTTTATTACTTTCTCTACTTTGTTTTCCCGCTTTCCTGCTTACTGGTTTGATTAACTAAGTAAGTTTAGTTAGCTATTTTGCTTTTCTTGCTTACCGGCTGTTCCAGCTTATTTCTCTATTGTTATGCTCTCGATCACCGGCGGGACGAGCGGGCGGTCGTTTGCTCCTATTTCTAGGTTGGCTATCTTGTCAACAACCTCCATACCGGAAGTTACTTTTCCAAAGATTACGTAGTTGGGCGCCAGTTGGTACCCCTGGTGCATAATAAAGAATTGGCTGCCGTTGGTGTTGGGGCCGGAATTGGCCATAGCCAGAGTGCCGCGCGAATAATCGCCGGAAAACGGTTCATCGTTAAATTGGTAGCCGGGCCCCCCTGAGCCCCAGCGCGCTTTAAGCGAATCGTCTTTGGTCAACGGATCGCCGCCCTGGATCATAAACCCTTTGATCACGCGGTGGAATTTAACCCCGTTATAAAATCCGGATTCGGCCAATTTCACGAAATTCGTCACCGTTATCGGCGTTTTATCACCGGACAATTCCAATTTAATTTCTCCCAAACTGGTTTTCATTGTTGCATTCATGATTTTTTTGTTAATTCCGCTTTCCGCAAGTAAGGTGGCGCTCATATTATTGGCCGAGTTTTCCGACTCCGAATTTTTTGCACCAGCGGGCTGGTTGCTACTTAAAGATTCCTTGTTAACCACGCCTTTAGGATTGACGAACAGCTTTTTTCCGATTCCTGAAAATACCCAAATACCGATGCCGATAAATACCACTACCAAAGCTCCGATAATTACTTTTTTTTGATTCATAAGATGATTTTACGATAGGTATATTATAACCCCGTTGCCGCCCTGGGGCAACTGCGATCATCCGGCGCGTTTGCTCTGGATCTTCTCCTCGATATCCACCCAATCCTTGTATTTTTCCTCGATGATTTTTTTTTCGGCGGAAATGCGGATATGTTTGGTTTCGAGTTCCTTGGGAATAGCCCGTTTCTGCTTTTGATAATAATCATAGATCGCCTCGGCCAAAGCGTCGGCTGCGAGCACCGAGCAATGCAGCTTGATCGGGGGAAGTCCTCCCAGTTCCTTGACTAAACCGGCTTTATCGATTTTTTGGGCGGCCTCCAAGGTTTTACCCTTGGCCATATCCGTTATCGCGCTGGACGTGGCAATAGCCGCCACGCAACCGAAGGTTTCGAATTTAATGTCGGAAACGATTTCTTTTTTTGACGAATTCTTGCCGACCTTGATATATAACCACATGACGTCTCCGCAGATAATGTTACCAACCTTACCGATCCCGTCGGGATTTTCCATTTTCCCGTAATTGTGGGGTGTCTGAAAATGCTGGATGACCTTGTCGGTATAAGTACTGCCGGCAGCAGCGGGACACAACTTACGATTTGGTTTCTTCACTTTTTTTAAAGGGAGAGATTTCTCTCAACCTTTGGATTATAGCCGGTAAGGCCTTTAGAACGTAATCGATATCGGATTCTTTGGTATAGCGTCCCAAGGACAAACGCAACGACCCGTGAGCTTCCTGCGGCCTGACCCCGGTTGCCATCAAGACGTGGCTCGGAGTCAACTTGGCTGAGGAACAGGCGGATCCGGTCGAAGCCGCGATGCCGCGCAAATCCAGTTGGATAATCATTGATTCGCCTTCGACGAATTCAAACCAAACGCTTAAAATATTGGGCAGACGTTTTTGCGGATGGCCGTTCAAATGCGAACCTTCGATGGTTTTCATAATGCCGGCCTGCAAGCGGTCGCGCATAGTTTTTAAGCGCTTGGATTCGCTGGCCATTAAACGCCGGGCTTCGAGGGCCGCCTGGGCAAATCCGTAAATGGCCGGAACGTTACTGGTGCCGCTTCGCAAACCGGACTCCTGACCGCCGCCATGGATGATCGGATCGATCTTAACGCCTTCGCGGACATACAGAAAAGCGGCACCTTTGGGACCATAGATCTTTTGCGAACTCGCGGTTAACAGGTCGACATTAAGTTTTTGAACGCTGACCGGGATCTTCCCGAACGTCTGGGCGGCATCGGAATGGAAAAGCACGTTTTTCTCATGACAGATCCTTCCGATCTCTTCGATCGGCTCGATCGTCCCAATCTCGTTATTCGCGTGCATTACCGAGACCAAGATTGTTGAAGGATTGATGGCATTGGCAACGTCCAAGGGATCGACCAAGCCGAAATTATCCACTTTCAAACGCGTCACCACAAAGCCCCGGGACTCCAGCCATTTGGCCGATTCCATCACGCAAGCGTGCTCGATGCCGGAAATTATAATGTGATTTCCCTTATGTTTATTGGCGCTTGCCACGCCCTTTAGCGCCAGATTATTGCTTTCGGTCGCCGAGGCGGTAAAAAATATCTCCCGGCTTTGGGCTCCGATCATTTGAGCCAGGATCTGGCGGCTTTCTTCCAAAACCGCGCGAGCGGCCTGGCCAAAAGAGTGGAACGACATCGAATTCGCAAAAATACCCGGGAGGTCGCCGGTGATCTTTTTTGCCACCTTGGGATCAACCGGGGTTGCGGCGGCATAATCCAGGTAAACGCGGCGAACAACGGGTTTTGTTTTTTTGATTGTTTTTTTAACCATATGGTTTTTAATAATCATTATAATCCTTGATAGATAATTTTAAACATCGAACATTGAGAAAGGCAATGCGCCGCTAGACTTTTCCTTCAATAATGTTTTGCAAAGTAATTTTGTTTAACATTGCGTCAAGGCGCGCCTGGACCGTTTCCCAAACATTTTTGGAAACGCAGCCGCGGCATTTCGGGCATTTGCCGTCCAAGCATTTGACCAGGGTTTTGCGGCCCTCCAAAACGCCTATCAAATCGCCCAAACGGATTTTTCCCGGCACCTTGGCCAAAGTATAACCGCCGGATTTGCCTTTTTTGGCGGACAAGAATCCGCCTTTTTCGAGCTTGGAAACGATCTTTTCCAGGTAATCCGGAGAAATATTCTCGGCAGCCGCTATTTCCTTGATCGGACAAACTTTGCCGGGATTATTGGCCAGATAGGCCATGGCCCTCAAGCCATATTGCGCTTTGGTTGATATTTTCATAAATTAAACCGGATCCTCACGGTTCCCCCGGCTCTATAATACCGACCATTTTAGTCGGTTTTAAATTCACAATGCAATACCGACTGTTCTTGTCGGCTTTAGTATATCATTTCGACAAAACTTCTGTCAATGGATATCGTATTAAATATAGAATAATAAAACCCGAGATCCATTCTCGAATCGATTTTAATATTCACCGATATTCTTGGTCATGATGATTTTTTTCCGCCCGATAATAAAAGCCCTGGAATTTGTCCAGGGTTGGTAATTTTTTTCGCCTAGGTATCGGAAAAATCCTCCAGGCTTCGCTGATCGGGACGCCGCAAATTTTTTTCTTTCTTAAACATACCCTTTGCGCAGCTTTCGTGTTCTTTGATCAGGAGTACGATCAGATCCATTTCCTCAGAAGGATAGTTGAAGACGAATAAAGTCTGTGTTCCCTCGATCGGCACCGGATCGGTTCTGGCAATCTGGTCCTGCTCGGAACCGTTCACTTCAAGGTTTTGGTATAACAGAATACCGCGGCCATGATTGTAAACCAAACATCGCTTATAACCTGACCGGGGCGGCAATACCGTATAGAGCACCACGCTTATGGCTTCGACAAAGTGGGCTTCCCCATTGATAAATCCTTCCACTTCACCGCTTTTATAAGCGACGAGAATGCAACGCCGACCCAGTTTGCAGTAAAAAATCCTTACTTTCTCGCTGATCGCCATTTGCGCCAACTGGTTCAGCGGCACCCTTTGGATAAACCCCCGGGCGACAAGCTTCCGTCTCACTCCGCTTGAATCTTCGATCTCGGCTAATTCGCCGACTTGAACAACCATCGCGTCATCCTCCTAAACAGCTGGTTATTTAGTAATATAATTAAGGATTTTCGTCAACAACGATCGTCCCGGACAGGGCGCGAATATTTAGATCAAAAAACGGCCAACGTCACCGGGCCGTTTTCATAATCCAGGCTGATCCCCTTAATTCTCGGGATCTTTCGAATCTTTTATCCCCTCCGCACCCAAGGCCGCTTTTAAATTCTGACGGGCCTTTTCGATGGCGGCTTTAAATTCGTCTTGCGCCGCCTTGACCGTTCTATCGCGTTTTTCCTTGATTGCATCGGCCCCGGTCTTTCCTAAAGCGGCCCGTTCGATGCGAAATTCTTCCTTGGCCGCTTTTAACGCATCGCCCAGTTCTTGCCTCATTACCTTAGCGTCATTTCCGGCGGCACAACCCGAATTTGCCGATTCTAAAGCCGCTTTTACGGCGGCTCCATATTTGCCCGCGACATCACTGGCTTGTTCGTTCCTTGTCGCGATCAAGGCATCAAAATCCTCAAGGTATTGGTCTTTGGCGGCTGAAATCGCGTCGCGTTTGGCTTTTACCGCGGTCTCGATTGCCTGCTGGAAAGCAGCTACAGCTTTCTTTTTTTGATCAGTGTCCGCCTTTTCAAGCATTGCCTGGAATTGCTGAGCGCGCCGCTGATCCCAATGCGCTCGCGCCTGGGCCACGCGGTCTTCCCGGGATTGGCGGTTTTTCCCGATCTGGTTCAAAATTTCGGTCTGGCGCGTTTGGATCTTATCTTTCGCGCTTTCAAAACGCGATAGAATCCGGTCCGACAGTTGGGTAATGTTTTTGCAGAATGGGTCCTTGGCTTCGGTTGCGCCAAAAGCCCGGGGAGCAGCCAGGCAAATTATAAAAACTGCCGCGATAACAACTGTTTTTTTACCGAATTTCCGTTTCGTCATAATAATTTTCCAAATCAACTAAAGTGCCCTTGTCGTCTGAAAGCAAATTGGCATCGACTGTTTCTTCGTCGAAGATCGCGTCTTCCTTGGCCGACATCTCTGTTAACGAACCAATGGTTTCATCGATATCTCCGGTAGGTTTAGTCATTGCCAATTCTTCCTTTGTTTTTTCGCTCTCGTTCTTTCCCGCATCGTCGCTTTCGGTTTTTTGAACGCCTAAATCCGACTTGGAACCGCTGTCCTCGATGCCAGCCTGCTGCCAACCGATCATTAAGACGGCCATGCCAACGATCGCCAGTATTACAATACCCAGAAAAATGTAGATCTTATTCATTTGATTTTTTTTGATTGGCTTTATCCGGTGAATTTCATTCACCATTGAACCGGCTGATGATATCGGCCTTGATCTCCGCCGGAGTGTCAAACCTCGAATCGGCCGGCCGATAAGGATTTAAGGGCGTTAATTTGCCATAAAGAACGTCTAAACTTTCCCAAGCTTTCGCGCTTTCGCCCGCGGCAAGGTAATTCGCCGCTCTTTCCGTGAAAAGACGGCAACGCACCGTAGGCAAGTCGGTATCGGGAAACGCGGTTTTTGAAGTATTGTAATATTTTTCTAGGTCGCGCTCGTCGGTTAGAGCGGCTTTGACAAATTCATCCTTGAAATCCTCGTTTTGAGCGGTCAATTTCCCGTTTGAGATCAAGAAATAACGGTCGATCATCGGCGAATCCTGATACGAACCGCAAAAATACATAAAACGGTCGTCAACAACTTTAATATAAAGATTACCGTTCTTTTCCACCAGATTTTCTTCACCCTCCGGATACACGCCTCCCATGTCCGCCATCGAAACCGAAGACGGAACCTCTTTTAGAATGTTTTGGGCGTCAAGCGTAAAAGTGTACCAGCCAAAACAGCAATGCTCCCCGCCGCTGTAATCGGCAGTAACAACATACCGTTCGCCTCGATAATCGAAAGCAAACGAGTAATTATCAACGGTTTCGGCCGCCGCCGCCCGCGCGTCGTTGGCGGCGCTTGATCCCAGCTCACGGTAAACCGGCGATACATCCAGCAATTTCGCCACCAGTAATTTTTTCACATCGTCATTCAGGCCCGCCATCACATACGCCTTTGCTCCGTTTGCGGCCGGAGTTTCCACTACGGGCGCTTCCTGTTTGGGCTGTTCAACCGGAGGCACAGACTGAATGAGGCTTTTTTTATGGCCAAAATAATACCAAAAAAAACCCAGCGCCAAAAACGCCAGAATGACAACCAAATAAAATCCAAAATTACTTCTTTTTTTGGCTTTTCTTCCCATTATAAAATCTTATAGTTATATTATAGCCGTTTTACGGAATTTGTTAACTATGATGTTTCTGATCAGAAACCTCGACCGCCGGCGTAAAAAAAGAAAGCTAGGATTTCCCTGCTTCCTTCAACGCCATTTTTTTTGCGTCTTCCCTTAAAAGGAAAATGATTATCGATATCGCGACCAGAATACCGCATAGCACCGCCGCGTCTCGCAAAGTTCCGTAGGCATAAACAATATAGCCAACGACCGATGCTATGGCGATCGATACGATCACGTCCTTGAACGTATCAAGGTCATAAGGTGTTATGGCGATCGTATTCGCGCAAAGCGACCCACAACAAAATTGCTAATAGCGCAGCACTGGTTATCGCCGCCGCCTCCAGATTCTGGTTAAAATAAATAACCCAGAGGTAAAAACCGAAGCCGACGGCGCTACCGGACACCGCGTCCTTGGCGATATCCATTTCCTTCAATTTTTTTATCGTTTTTATTCCCCCTTTAAGGTTTGGTTTAATTATAATTAAAATCAGTAATTTGTCAAAAAAAACTCCTTGCTAAAAGAGTTCTTATTGCCGTAAAAGTATTTTTATCGAACTTGATTACTTGTTGCGATCGCAGATTAACCGCCCCCCCGCTTCCAAAAGCAATTCCAGAAAAGCCGCACTGGTCCAAGCCTGCGCGGGCGATCCGGCCGAATCAAAACGCGACGCCGGACTCAACTCGGCGGCAAAACCGGAAATTCCGGACCATAAAAGGTCATAGGAACCGGCTTCAAATATTTTTTTTATGTTGTAATCAAACCTCTCGGAATCGAAACGGCCCATCACGATCGCCGCGATATCGTTCAGGTAAAACCAACTATCGCCATTGTGGTAACTCGCCGGATTCTCCCCGGTGTGCGTAGCGTGAAATTCCGGCGAATTCTTGTCGATGCTCGCCAAACCGCCCCAATCAAGCCAGAGTTTGGGCAAAACATATTTGAAACATTTGATCCAATCGTTTTTATCCAATAGTTTGGGATAGAAATAAGCGGCCAAAAAAATATTGGGCCGAACCGTCCGATCGGTTTCCCCGCTTCGCGGATCGAACCCGTCAGCCAAACATTGTCCATCCCAGAAACGAGCGCGTACCAAATTCAATAAAGCGCTTTCCAGGGCGGCATATCGCTCCTGCTCGCGGGGCGATCGGGCGAGATCCTTGGCTAAACAATACATCATCAGGCGCATCGCCTGAATCTCGATCCGAGCACCCGAACGGTCGAGGCTGTCCATCCACGTTTCTTTTCCCGAATTATAAGCCAGCCCTCCCAAGGTAATTTCAGCCAACCCGCGGTCTATGGTTTTTCCCAAAGCGAAAATCAATCTCTTTTTTTCCTCACCCCGGATCAAGCCGCTTGAAATGAACGAACCAGCCCGCAAAAAAAACCAGCCCGCCTCGTCCGCCGATTTGGTCTTAAATTCCGCTGCTTCGAGTTCGCGAAGCCGTCTTGAAAATATCTTTAAAGCCGCTTTTTCGTCGAATTCGGCCAACGCTTTTAGGCAAACGGTCTCATCCCTGTTCCAGGGCTGGTTAAACCAGGGAAATCCGGCGTAAAAACCAAAAAAATCGTCGGTATCCACAATGAAAGAATAGAGCGAGTGCAACGCGCAAAAAACATTGGCGATAAGCAGGTCGTTTTTCATCTTCAATTCCCCGATACGCTTGTTTTTCAGCAATAACCGGAATAATCCGCTATTTTCCTTCCTTTTAAGCTTTTTTAAACTTTCGCTTTTTTGAAAAACGTAGCTCGCTTCTTTCTTTGCGAAATCCAGATCATCCGACACCGCCAGGACTATTTTTTTCGCGCATACGTTCAAAGCCCGAAAAACATACCTTTCGAAAGGAGGCGAATTACGCGCGCGGTCATACCCGTAATCCCGTTTCAGCCAGTTTTGTGGCAAATTATTGTCAGCGCCATCGAATTTAAGCACGATAAAAACCTTGCCGAGCGGCAAACCCTTATGCTCATACTCGATGATGGTAAATCCGTCTTCGCGAGCGATTTGGTAATACCGTTCCCAATCACCGTGATCTTGGCATTCCGCTACGTCAAAAACCAGATCGCAGGTCGCCAGACGGTCCGTTTCATAAACCAGGCAGTCGTGTCCGGAAGGCATAAAAAAACTTTCCGTCAGCGTTCCCCTTTTCCGGACATATCCGGAAAAATCGTTTTTTAACACCTCGACCGGGCCGGTTGGGACAACCTCGATGGAATCCAGGACTTTAATCATTTTTTTTCCGGATTCCGTCTTGTGCGCGATAAACCAGCCCTGATACCGGCTGGCCGGATCGCTGTCCAGCCATAAAAAACCGCCTGACCTATTCAACAAAAGCAAACCGAGTTGTTCCTGGGAATTTATATCCTTTTGAACGCAAAAAAATTTTTCAAGGTTGTGGATGATCCTCATTGCCGATATTTATGAGTTGCGCTAATTTGTTACTTTTAGCGCGCGTTCAATGCCTTCAACGCTTTATTGTGCGCATCGATATAGTTTTGGGCCAGATTTTCCCAGTCGCAATATTGGACCAACTCGCGCGCCTGGATCTTGTTTTCGACACGGTCTTTGCGCGTCAAGGTGGAAAAATCGTACAGCACGTTATTAAGCTGAATTTGCGCTTCCTGTTCGCTCTTCCCGAAATTATTGATCACGAAAATCCCGGGAAAATTCTTATCGCGCGGGACATGGTTCATGAACCGTCCAACACCGGAAAGATCGCTGGTCACGGCGGCAACGCCTTCCACCGCCGCCTCCAAGGGCGTATAGCCCCAAGGTTCATAGTAGGAAGGGAATACCCCCAAATGACATCCCTGGATCGCGCCCTGAACGTTCAGATTCAGTAAACCATCGTGTTCGGTAAGGTATACCGGATAAAAAACCACTTTTACGCGATCACTTTTTGAATTCGTCAGACCAGCCTGCTCGAACGCCCGCATAATAGCTTCGTCCCGGTTATCCAGCCGGTGCGTACAAATATGAGGTATCCCCTGGCGCTTGTTCTTTTTTAATTTTCTTTCCAGAACATCATGTGTTTTATCGTCGAAAACATCGGTGTCCTTCAGACCTTTTCCGGTCAGCAGGGAATTTATGAAGCTTTCGATCATCTCCTGGGAATTTTCCTCGACGAATTGTTTAAAATCGAAATAGTCGCTTCTGTTTTCCGCAATCTCGGGTTCGATGCCGTTGACCTTGACCGGGATCCAAAAAAAAGTAACGATCGTTTTCTTGCTTTTTTCCTCTTTTAGTTTTGCGTTAAGCTCGCCCAGCGACTTGATAAACAAATCTATTCCTTTGGCATGGAACTCGTAGCGTCCGATGATAAAATAAAAAAGCGTGTTTTTCAGATCGAAAGTGTAATAAGGAAAGAAATAATAGAACAAAAATTCGCGGATGCGTCCCCGTTGGATATGGTGTTTAATCGCCACCTCCTCGAAACTGGTCGACTTGGAAAGATCCAGGCCGTTGGGCAAAAGCACGTCGGGCATTCGGTTCAAAAAGCGGTCGCATTCCACGCCCGTGATCTCGGAAACCGTCGTGAAAATATCGCATTCCAAGGCGGCGGCCCGTTCCAATTGGTGCTTGGCCGGTATTCCGTAGCGATAAGCTTCTTTTTGCGGATCTATCTGGTCAAGAATGCCGTAAAAATCGATATTAGAAAAAGCCATGCTCCTCCCCAAAGACGTCGCGTGGGTCGTAAAAACCGTAGCAAGCTTGACTCCGAATTTTTTAGTGAACAGCAAGGCCGATCCCGCCAGCCATTCGTGAAAATGGGCCACGATCTTCTCGGATGAATAAGACTTTCGCAACTTTTCCAATAACTTCGCGACGCCAAAACCCCAAACCACCGGTTCTTCAAATTCGTGAGAAGAATTAAGCGAATCAATCTTGTAGGCGTCCCAAAGCTCCCATTTGTATTGGTTGATGTTTTTCCACAGATCGTTGAAATCAACCAAAATGACCTTGGGTTCGCCATCGATTATCCAACGGCCGAAATGACAACGCACCCCTTCACCGGCCAGAGAATCAAAGATATCCTGCAATTCCGGGTCAGGTTTGCGTTCCTCGAATTGGTTTTTGACGCTGCTATCCAGATAAGGGCCGATGAGATAATATCCGGATCCGTAATTTTTTAACATCTGGACCGCCTTGGTCGCCAAAACCGTATTGATTCCGCCTACTTTATTGCAAACCTCCCAAGAAATCTCGAAAACAAGATCGGCTTCCGCTGCGATTGTTTTTTTTGTTATTTCTTCCATATCGGCCTAAATAAAAACTGAAATACAAGTCGTATCCTACCAAAACTCGCGCGTCCCATTTTGGCCCGCTCAACTATCGCGCCGCTTGGAACGCGCCGCCCGCTTTAAAAAAACGTCCAAAGCCGGGCGCCTTCAACCTTGCTTCTTACCAATTTTCCGGCCGCTTTCGCGGTCTTCGCCTTTCGGATCGCTAACCCCAGTTTCTTTTCCTGGAAAACGCCCTCGACCCAATTCGCAAAATCATTCCTGTCTTTGGTCACGTGATGCTTCCAGACGGACTCATTCATCTTGCCAAAAGCATTATCCAATTCTTTTAAGCTGGAAAGAATCGTTCCGTCGTTAAGCCAGAACCTCTTTTCCGCGCTCACTTCGAATGATGTTTTTTTCGGCGTGGTCAATTTTTTTGCCATTTTTTTTCTTAAGCGCGCTTTTCACTATGGTTTCGCGCGCCTTACGTTTATTATAAACTTTACGACCTTTCTGTTCTAAAATCGTCTTTGGGCTTTGTCTTTTGACCGGTTCGCGGACCAGTTTCTCGTCCTGCAAGGCCTGGTCTTTGCCGCGAAGACCATTCTCGATCCTCATCTCCAAATCACCAATGATGTTCATGAAGGCAATATAGGATTCATAGGGACTTTCATAAGGGTTGAAATACTTGTGCACGTCGCCATCGGAAAACCACTTGGTACACATATAATAGAAGTGGTCGGAAGTCTGAAGTTTCCGCCAGTCATCAAGAATTGTTTCGTCACCGGACCCCTTCACCTGTTTTTCCAGCGCGTAAATCCGTTCGAGCGCAGACTGCTGCATCGTATTGCCCAGCCACGCACTCAGATCCCGCTCCGTATCCGCCCAGGACAGCGCGTGCGGCACATCGACATAATCTACCGGTTCATATAATTGTATCAATTCCGACAAGGTTTTAAAACTGTTCTGCGGATGATCCAGGGCGCGCCAGACGAAAGCCTCAAAAAAATTAAAAATCCCGGTTTCCTCCCATTGGTGTTCGCCGAAAGTTTCATAATCCATGAACAAGTTTATCGTCTGCGCCGCGTCGCCGATATTGGTCTGGTTAACCCAATCGGCATACTTCTCCGAAGTCAAAGGCCATTCCTTCCAGCCGCGGTTGGAAAAACGGAAAGCAATGTCGTCGCTCAGGCGGTAATTCCTCATCAGCAACGCCAAATTAGTATCCTTGGCGCGATAAACGAAATTCGGCGACCGCCAGCCCAAAACTTTCTCCCAGCCTTCGGCCAAGATACCGGTAAAACCCATTTCCTCAACGGTCTTGGCGACCGAATTCGTGTACATCAGTTCCGTGTTCCGGAAGACGGCGGGAGTGAAACCGAATAACTGTTGGAATTTTTTTTTCTGAAGACCAACCTGGCTCACGAATTCATCCTTGGAATAAAGCGCGGCCAGCGAATGATAATATGTTTCGCAAACCAATTCGCAACATCCGGTCTCGACCAAATCCTGAAAACTTTTAAGCACGGCCGGAAACCGCTTTTCCAGCTGCTCCAAAAGCACCCCCGTAATGCTCATGCTCACTTTAAACCTTCCTTGAGAGTTTTTAATAAGGCCCAAAAGCATTTTATTGGTCGGCAAGTAGCTTTTCTGGGTGATCCTTTCCAGGATTGCGCCGTTCATTGCCTCGTCGAAATAAGGATTATGCGACCCGATATCGAAAACCGAGTACTGTTTCATCCTCTGGGGTTGATGGCAATGAAGATATAAAGAGATAGAGGGCATAAAATTCACTTCGTAATTTCTTGCGCCAGAGGCGCACCCGCCTCGGACGGACAATTTTCTGTTTTCAGGCCTCCGATACTTCGCCGTAAACAGATAGGCATTTTTGCGCCGATTCGCGCCAGGAGAATTTATCGACCTCGCTTGAACCGTTCTCGCTTAAACATTGTCCAAGCGCCGGATAATTTACCACCGCCAGCATTTTGGCGGCCATCTGATCGGTGTCCCAAAAATCGACTTTCAAGCAATGGCTGATCATTTCGGAAGCCCCGGACGTGCGGGCTACCAAAATAGGGGTACCGCTGGCCATCGCTTCAAGACTCGTCAGCCCGAAAGGTTCCGACACCGATGGCATCACGTAAAGATCGGCCATTTGGTAAAGTCTGATAAGTTCGGAACCGCGCAAAAAACCGGCGAAGATCACTTTATCGGATATGTTGAGACGCGCCGATTCCGAAATAAGCCACCGCTCCATGTCGCCCGAACCCGAAAACACGAAATAGACCTCGGGATTTTTTTCCAAGACGCGCCGGGCCGCGCGCAAAAAATAGTCCGGTCCTTTTTGGTAAGTCAGGCGCCCCACAAAAAGCACGATCTTTTTTCCGTTTTTTTTGAAATTAAGATCACAGAATTTCGCCCGGTATTTATCGGCTTGAATCGCGTTAGGAACGACCCGCACCTTAGACTGGTCAACTCCGTACCGATCGCAAATCACGCGTTTGGTGTATTCGCTCACCGCCACTATCGCGTCGGCTTTCTTGAATCCTTCTTTCTCGATCACGTAAATATCGGGGTTCAACGAACCCTCGCCCACGCGATCGAATTCGGTGGCGTGGACATGGAAAACGAGCGGCTTGCCCGAAATTTCCTTGGCCGCCAAGCCGGCCGGAAAACTAAGCCAATCATGACAATGGATCACGTCAAATTCCACGTTCTTGGCGATCCGCTTCGCGTTCTCCGCATACCTCATTACCTCGCTAACCAAATCGCGTGCGTATATATTCCGCTTTTTTTGAACCACCAAGTCTCGATAAGTATCGCCGTAAGTTCGCGAATTAACGTAGGGGTTAAGAAGCGAATCGATCGTTTTTATCCGGATCTTTTCCGACGCGTCTTCGCCGAATTCAAAACAACAAGCGCTGGAAGCGCAATCCACGGGCTTAGGTAAAACAAAAGTTATTTTCGCGCCGCAAGACGCCAAACCGCGCACCAGCCCTTCGCAGGCAACTCCCAAACCGCCGGAATTGAAAGGAGGAAACTCCCATCCGAACATCAAAATTTTTACGGGATGGCTTTTTTTCATTAAACCGAATTAACCAAACGAGAAATGGCTTGATCACAAGCTATGTATTTATTATACAAGATACCCGCTAAAATCAAACAGGGAGTTATGCACTGTTTTAAGAATTTTTTGCACGCGCCGGATCTTTCTTAAGGTAAAATTTTCTCTTCTCTTGTCCGAATCTTTCGATGGCGTAGCGCAACATAACCCGGGGCATTTTACGATAGTGCTTTACGAGAAATTCTTCCTCGATATTTTGACCGCAATTCTTACCGATCTCGCGGAGCATCCAGCCCGCGGCCTTGCGAATAAGATCGTGAGGATCGTTTTTTAAAACGAAAATTATTTTAAGGGCATCGCTCGCGTCGCCTTTTTTGATAAAATGGAAAGTTGCGAGAATCGCGATCCGCCGGTCCCAAACACTGATCGATTGGGCCATTTCATAAAGAACGCTTTTATCCTTGCCTTCCAGATACGCCCCGACGATCTTTGGCGCGCTCAGATCCACCAAATCCCAATTATTGATATATCGCCGGTACTTAAGATAGAAAGAAAAAATTCTTTCTTGAAAGGGCGCGTCTCCGGTTTTAAATTTTTCCACCAAGATCAAAAGAGCGGTGAGACGCTCCTCGTGCCAGCGGCTTTTAATAAGAGTTGCCAGATCGTTAAGATCAAGGCGGGCGGCATAGCTTTTCGCGATGATCCGCTGTTTTGGCACGGTGATCCCTAGGAAACGGTCTCCTTCACCGTATTCGCCCAATTTTACTTTAAAAAAACCCGAAAGGATCTTGGCTTTTTTTATATCGGCTTGGGCCGCCAAATCGGAAACCACTTTTTTTAGGGCGTCAGTCATTACCGGCTTCATTGATGATCTTTACCGTACCCCGGTTTCCATCAACGATTATTTTCTGTCCGTCCAAGATCTTACTGGTCGCGAGTTCAACATTGACCACGGCCGGAAGGCCGAACTCCCTGGCCACGATCGAAGCATGAGACAACAAACCGCCGGTATTGGAAACTAGGCCTTTAACGACCACGAAGACCGGCGTCCAACCCGGGTCAAGGTGGTCGCAAACCAATATTTCCCCCGGCTTAATTTTCCAAAGTTCATCGATGTTTACGGCAATCCGCGCCACACCTTGCGCGATCCCGGAACTGACACCCAATCCCTGTAAAAATTTAACGCTGCAATCTCGGGTTCGCAAATCAAGATAGGACGCCAGCGAAACTTCCTTTTTGTCAATGATCGTTTCCGGAATTTTTGGGCCGGCAAACCGCTTGTATTCGTTCTTGCGCCGCGCGACCAAACCCGCCAGTCCAAAATCCCTGGGCAACGACCCGGAACGAAGGGCCTCGATCTCGTCGAACGATAGATAAAAGATGTCATCCGCGTCTTTCAAGAATCCCCTTTCCCGGAACTTTAAGCCGATCTTTAAATAAACGGATCTCAACGGAAAAAGCAGCAATACCAAAACGGCCTTAACCCGCTCGCGCAAAATTTGGGCCGATTCGGCGAATCCCAGAGTACTTTTAAAAATAGCGAATTTCCAGCGGGGCAGAAGACGTTTGGTTTCACAGAGCAATATTTCCCTTTTAATGGCCAATTTTTCGATTTTTGATGCCGGGTTGATATCCTCGGATGCGCCCAGATAGAGCTTGAGCGTGTTGATCAGAAAGCTTGGATCCTCCTTCCAGCGCGGAAGCGAAAAATCAACTTCCTTGACCGATCTATGTCCGTACTTTTTCAGAAATTCACGCCAGGCTTTAACGGCCTCCGGCGAATCGCGAAGAACCGCTTCCGCCTTGGCTATCGTTTGGGCCTTAAGGAATTTGTGCGATAGGACACGATCGTTTTTGATAATGCGGCTTAGGCCCCAAAGTTCCTCGAACGCCCTGATCAACGCGATCTGGCGCGAACCTGACGCCATAAACGAATTGGCCTTTTCGCCGGTCTTATCAACCAACCATTTTTTGCACAAGTGCGTAAAAATGAAATAAAAAGTAAGAGGAAATAATAAGGTTTTAATCGCGAGTGCGGTAACCGACCTTAAATAAGCGAAGACTTGAAATTCCAGGGCGAACAACTCCTCCAAATCGGACGCGGCCTCGATACACTTTTCCAATTCTTCGGACCTTTTCTCCGCTTCGCTGATCTTAGCCCTAAAGGTCCAGGACGAAACGAAGGAATAAAAGATCACTTTGGCGCCATAGGACAACAAACCCACTTTCCCGGCAAAAGCCAGCTTTGTTTGACCAGCACGGCTTTTACCGCCAAAAAATTTTGCGATCGGAAACTCTTTCGTTTTGGTCCTCAAGGCCAGAGATCGCTCGATCACCGTGGCGTTAAAGTAAAGCCGCCCTTCGATATCTCTGATAAGCGGCTCGTCTTTGGGCATGGTCAAAAAAGACCGGAAAGCCGGATCGATCACGGAGATCAGGCTGCTCGAAACCAAAGGCGGAACGATTCCCGGGATCACTTCGGAAATATTGACATTAGACCAAAGGCACTCCTTCGCCGTGACGCCAACAACCTTGATCCTCGAGCGGGATCGGAGAATAGCGATCCGCCCGTTGGCAAAACCCCATTCCACGTCTTGTGGCGAAGAAAATAGCTTCTCGATCTTTAAAAAAACCTGGGCGAGCCATCTAATCTGGTCATCGGTCAATTTCGGCTTTGGTTGCCCCGCGCTTTGTTCTTCCTTGAAACTACCCGGATGGATAATATATTTTTTGGGGCGATCCGCCGTCCCGGACTGTCCGGAAATTTTCTTTTCGGTTATGAACAGCGGATCGATATTCAATTCGTAATGATCGCTCGATATCGCCCCGGTACCGGCGACACCCAAGCCAAGGCCCGTCTCGATAACCAGCAGTTTTTTTCCGGTCGCTTCCGCGATCTTTAAAAACGCTCCTCCGGATACTTCGCAATCAATCATCTTTTGCACCAAAACCGCCGGCTTTATCCAATGCCAATCGATACCGGCCTTAAAAAAATAGGCCAAAGATCCTATTGAGAACGCGGAGGCCCAGCAATTTTTGACGCATTCGGTCAAACTGGCCTGGTCAACGCCGAGATAACTGTCCAGCCAGCCAGCCTCCGATCCCATAACCTTATCCTCTGAGGCAACCGACGATCTTACCGCTACCTCGGTGGAATTCAAAGTATCATATGCGTCCTCGATCTGGGACACGATATCGCCGGGCAGAGGTTCTGCCATTATCAAGCCTTTGATCTTGGCGCTTTTTTGGGCCAGATCCGGCAAGTTTCCGATATCGGCAGCAGCCAGAATATTCCCGATAGCGCTACCGATCTTCGATACTTCGCAAAACCGATCGAACGCCGAAGATAACACGACAAACGCCGCGGGCACAAAAATACCTTTCTTGCTGATCAACGCCAGCGCTACCGCCTTCGAGCCGGCCTCCGGCAAGTCATTCTCGGTAAGTTTTTCCAGGCTTTTTACGCAGATCATTTTATTTTAGTTTGGGATCTTTGGTCCCATTTGCAGCCGCGCTTAGCGGTCTTTGCTTCATTTTCGGCCCGGGTAATCTCTTCGCGGTATATTTCGTTATCGGGAAAAAATCGCGCCACGGCCAAACCTTCGCTTACCAAAAGGACGCTAGTGTTTTGAGATCCTAAAAAAACATATCTTAAACTCCTTCCATATTGATCAAGGTCTGCTTTTGATGCCTCCAGACTGACAACTTTACCCAAAACCAGTTGCTCCAGCCGTTCTTTGGCCGCCGAATAACAAGGATAACCTTTTTCGTCGGAATCGATACCCAACAGCCTCACTGTAATCCCTCCCTCGACCACAATAGTATCTCCGTCGATAACCTTGGTGACAACCACCCCTCCGGGCAAAACTTGGCTGGCGCTTCCGGTATCCGATGGCTCAACTCCCCGAGGCGCTATAAATGAGATTTTTTGATCGTCGACGCTCAACAAAAAATTTGCCACCACTGAAACGGCCAAAGCAATGCCCAGCAAGAAAAGGGAAAGCAAAATCTTCCAATAGATCTGTTTGTTCATTTCTTTAAGCAGGCGCAAAGATTAGCTATCTCGCGAGCCGCGTGCCGGCGGCCGGCTTCTTTGATCAGTTTGATTTTGGAAAAATTGAACCAGCGGAAAGGCTGCGTTTCGGGCTTAAAACAAAAATCGCATTGTTTTTCTTCGAAACGGCTCAATTCCCGTTCATAAATATCCAAACTGCGGGCAACAGCCGCCAGCCGGTTCATTTTTTTCACCTCCGTTGGTTTAAGCTCGGCGATGGAATAGATCGAAGAACCGATCACGAAATCGGCTCCCAAGGCGCGGGTTTCCCCAGCCGGAAGATTGCGCGTAATACCCCCATCGAAATAGTAAGAATCTTTGATCCGCTGGATCGAAAAAACGCCCGGATAAGCTGCCGAAGCCAACACATTCTTGACGTGATCGCCCAAATCCAAAACCGTACTTTCCCCCGTTCCGATATTGGTCGCAACACACGCAAATTTCGTCCTCATCAAACCATCCGGCTTATAATGCTTTCGGAAAACTTTTTCCAATAAATCGAAAAGGCTGTCCGGCCGCGGCGCCAATAAATACCGGTAATTAGCCAAGATCCGCGACCCGACCAGCTCATCAAAAATTGCGTTAAGCGATTCCAAGCCGTTGATCGCGTAAGCCAAACCGATCAGCGCTCCGGCGGACGAACCGCAAATGAAATCCGGCTCAATGCCGGATTTCGCCAATTCTTCGATAACGCCGATATGCGCGGCTCCCAAAACCCCGCCTCCGCTTAATGCCAGTCCTATTTTCATAAAAACGATGATTTCATTATACAATCAAAAAAACAATATCCCAAAATCGCGGGTGACCTTTACCAAAAATTCAAGCCCAAAATACTTGACATAATATTGTTAATATGCTATAATAATGGCATGAACAAATTTTTAAAAATGAATTGGCTGGTCTTGGCCGCTATCGTAATGATAGCCGGCGCGTTGGGACCGTTTCCCTACGTTTACGACCAATTGACCAATTGGATGGTCGCTATCGCCGCTTTAACGGTCGCCTTGGCCGCTAAAAACCGGGGCCAAAGAACTTATATGTGGATTTTTGTGGCCGCCGCAGTCATCTTCAACCCGATCGCGCCGATCTATCTGACGGCCGACCAATGGAGGATTGCCGATATCGCCGCCATCGTGTTATTCGCGATATCGATGTTTAAAGTGAGAAAACAAGCCTAGTTATAAAGGTTAAATCAAAACAGAAAACCCCCGTTAATAACGGGGGTTTTCCTTGGGAAAAAAAATAACCAAAACTCTATGTCGAAATATAATGGCCAGCGGTCCCGGCTGTCAATCTTTCCGGATTTTATTGATATATTCCACCGCCGTCCATCCATTTTTTTCCGATGTCTCAACTGCGAAAGGACCTATCTCTTTAACCCTGTCTAACTCAACCAGAAGAACGTGTTTGCGCTTCGACCAGCTCGTAATCTCTTGGCCGGTAAATCCCAATTTTTCTTTATGAAGACCGATCAGATCGGCGGAAACCGGCTGGCCCGCTTGCCCGGAACGATGACAATCCTTGACCAACCCCCGAGCCACCGCGACATTGTCTCCCAAATCCCGGACGAAATAAACATATTCGCCCGGAAAAACCTTATCACAAGGCATTTGACGACCGGCGGCGCCCCGGATGATTGCCGTAGTTTTGCCCTTCAATAGCCGGCTAAGCTCGTTTGATTTGAGATCCACAAATACCGCGTGATCCATGATTCTTGCCAAGATTAATTATGATATTCTCCGTCTTTATAATACAACTTTAAATGCCGTTTGACAAAAAAAACCGTTAGGGATATATAAACTAAGTCGGATTCCCTACCGAATGGTAGGTAGATTACCGTCCGGTCGGACAAATATCATGGAAAAACAATGCTACACGAAACAAAAAATCCTGGCCGCGGCCAAAAAACTCTTTGCCAAAAGGGGATATGCCTGCACCACCTTGGACGATATCGCCGCGAAAGTATCGATCGCCAAACCTTCCCTGTTTTACCACTTTAAAAACAAGGAGCGTATTTATGCCGACGTCGTAAAGGATTCGCTTTCCACGATCATTAAAGACTTGGAACGCTATTTGGAGGAAAGCGGATCAAAAACAGAAACGCTGGAAAGGATTGTTGGCGAAGTCATCGAAAAACGCCTGAATGACGAAACCGTGATCCGGCTGGTGGACATGAATATCATCGGACTGGACCAAAAAACCTTTACTAAAATCCGTTTAACGCTGCAAAAAATTCACGAGCTGACCCAGAAGATCCTGGAATCACTCGGCGTTAAAGATCCCGATCTGGCCGCTGAGGTCCTTATCAATGCCATCCACTGTTATGTATTGCACGCCAACAGCAATTTGTCCGCGGTGGACCCAAAACGTTACGGGAAATATCTGGCTTCCCTCTTTGTCGAAAAAACTTTGAAGCTGGTCCGATCCGATAATACTTAATTTAAAAAATTATAAAAGAATAAAACGCATGTCATTAATCAATTTATTCAAAAAAAACCTGATCCTGTCTGTATTCATCCTGGCCTTGACTCTTGTCCTTATCGCGATCGAACTGCCCAAAATCAAACAGGCGGCCAGCAGCGGCCAGATCTCTTCCGACGGCCCGACGGTCACGCTTCTTAAGATAAGCGATTACCAAAAAACCGCCGCGATCACGCTGGATAGCGGCTCGGTCGAATCGGTGAACCAAGCCGATTTACGCAGCCAGTTTTCAGCTCCGGTCGAATCGGTAAATGTCGCGCTTGGCGACAAAGTCGTTACGGGCCAAGTCCTGGTCTCGCTAAAAAAAACCGACATTGCCGCCCAGCTTGACCAGGCCAAAGCCGGCTTGGCAAACGCCCTGGCTTCCCTCCAGAGCGTAGAAAAGGGAGCCCGATCCGAAGACATCGCGATATCGCGTACCCAGGCCGATCAAGCGACCCTTTCACTTCAGGCGGCTCTCCGGGATTCATACGCCAAGGCCGATGACGCCATAAGAAACCATGTCGACAAATTCTTCCTCGGAGCGGATACCCAATCTCCGGAATTCAAAATCGTCATTAATTCCGCGAACACCTCCATTCAATATGGAGCGGTTGGAAGCGAACAGGCGCGGCTCGTCGCGATCAAGCGAGTGGAATTGGAAAAACGTCTAAACGATTGGAAAGCCGATCTGGAGGCCATTGATGGATCGTCGGATCTTTCGTCCGGCGTTAAGACCGCGGCCGCCAACCTTGATTTTCTTATCGGGTTTTTAAACGACCTTTCGCCGCTGGCGAATACGCTAACCACCGACAACAGTGCCGACAAACAGACATTGGACGGATACAAAGCCGAGCTTTCCGCCGCAAGGTCTTCAGCCGCCGGATCATTGTCCTCTTTACAGGGAGCGGAAACCTCCTGGATTTTAGCGACTCAAGCGCTTAATTTAAAAACCGCCGGCGCCACCAATGAACAACTCCTGCAGGCGAAAGCGATGGTCGCCCAAGCCGCGGCAGCGGTCGCCGTTTTGGAAGCTCAAGTGGAAAAAACCATCATCCGAGCGCCAATCGAAGGCCGGATATCCTATCTCGACGCGCGCACCGGAGAAGTGATCTCCAATGGTCAGCTCGTGGCCTCGATCGTCAACCCGGACGCCTTGCAAATAAAAACTTACGCGAGTATAGCCGATCTGCCCAATATCACCCAGAATGACTTGGTAAAAATCGGAGATGGAGGAAATATCGTCGGAACGGTTTATCGGATTTCTCCGGCAATCGACCCAAACACGAAAAAAGCGGAAATACTCGTGATCGTAACCAAAAATAACCCCGACTCGCCCATCGTTATCGGACAAACCGTGAACCTAAGCATTGAAAGTAAAAAATCAAATACGGCCCAGCCGGTCTATCTTTTACCGATCCAAGCCGTTAAAACAAACGGGGTGAGCGATGTTTTCGCGGTCTCCTCCAACGGCCTGGTCTTTGCCATTCCCGTTGCCGCGGGCGATCTGGTCGGCGAAAAAATCGAAGTTTCGGGCAGCCTTGATCCCAATCAGAAGATTATATCTTCGACCATAGGTATCGCGCCCGGAGACAAGGTTATCATTTCCGAACAATAATATGGGTCAATTACCATCATCGGATTATCAATATCTGGAACGGCTGGAATTCAGGCCGGAGTTGAAAAAAACCTGGCTCAATTTTTTTGTGTCGCGTTTCCGCGTGGTCATCCTTATGATCGCCGCGATCACCGCCTGGGGTCTGTATTCCTTTTTTCAACTCCCTCGCGAATCCAATCCGGAAGTAAAAATACCGATCGCGGTCGTATCAACGGTCTTTCCGGGCGCCGCGCCCTCGGACGTTGAAGAACTGGTTACGAAAAAAGTGGAAACCAAGATCGCCGGGCTCAAGGGCGTCGATACGATCACGTCTTATTCTTCAAACTCCGTGTCTTCGGTGATGGTTGAATTCGATCCCAAGGAAAACTTGGAAGATTCCATTCGAAGTGTCCGCGACAGCGTCTCCACTTTAAAAAACGACCTGCCCGAAAACGTCAATGACCCGATCGTAAACCAGATCTCGCTGGACGATACCCCCATTATTACTCTTGCCATCTCAGGATCGTTCGACGGATTCGCTTTGCGCGACCATGCCGACTTAATCAAGGATGAGTTGGAAAAAGTAAGCGGCGTTAGGGAGGTAAGGATTTCGGGCGGAGATCAAAAAGAAATATCCGTTTCCTGTTTTCCCGAAAAACTCCTCTTTTACGGAATATCGATCGACCAAGTGGTATCAAGTTTGAAAGCCGCCAACCTTTCCGTACCTTCCGGAAATTTTGACGGAAAAACCTACATCTATTCCATTTCGGCCGACGGAAGAATTTATGATGCCGCGAGCTTTGGACAAATTCCGGTAGCCTTCGGCAACACTAACGCCCCGATCTACTTAAAAGATGTGGCTCAAGTCAAAGAAACCGCCATCAAGAAAACCGCTTACTCGCGGATATCATCGTCGGGCGGTTCGCCAACCGATGCGGTCGTTATCAGTATCGTAAAAAGTACCGGAGGAAATATCATTAAAACCGCCGATTCCGTAAAAATAGCGCTTGATTCATATGTTAAAAAAAATCCCGGATTAAAATACGACGTAACGCTTGACCAGTCCGAATATATCAGGGAAGATTTTAACCAGCTCACCCACGATTTCATTCTCACTATCATTTTGGTTATGGGCGTCCTGATCTTGATGGTCGGCCTTAAAGAAGCGTTCGTCGCCGGCTTGGCCATACCTTTGGTCTTTTTTGTCACCTTCGGGGTAATGAACCTTGCCGGAATCTCTTTGAACTTCCTTTCGACCTTCGCCTTGCTTTTATCGCTGGGTTTGATCGTCGACGATGCCATCGTCGTGGTTTCGGCGACTAAAATGTATATGCGAACGGGAAAGTTTACGCCCGAAGAAGCAATCCTTTTGGTGTTAAACGATTTTAAGGTGGTACTTACTTCCACGACGCTTACCACGGTTTGGGCCTTTCTGCCCTTGCTTTTCACGTCGGGTATTATGGGCAGCTTCATCCGGTCGATCCCCGTTGCCCTCTCGGTAACATTAATCGCCTCGCTGGCCATCGCGCTGATGATCAACCATCCCTTAGCCGCCATTCTGGAAAGAATACGCTTAACACCCGCGTTTTTCTTCATCTATCTTGCCCTGCTTTTCTCGACCGCTATCGTATTGCTTGCCGGCGGAGGGCTGATTGCCAATATTCTGGCTTGTTTGATCGTTATCGCAGTCGGCTGGTTGATCTTTTGGTATGAACGCCAAGGAAAGAAATTGCTTTGGGAAAACCGGCGATTATTGTATCTGGAAGCGAAAAGCGATGATCTGATCAAGGCGAAATTACGCGCGCAGGCAACCGAAAGTAAAATTGGTTTCACCGCCAAATTGACGCATGGCTTCGCCAATATCAACGCCTTCCTGCCCGTATACGAAAAATACCTGGCCATCCTGATCGATAATAAAAAAACGAGAATCTTCTTCCTGGCCGCGGTGTTTTGCCTGTTCCTGGTAGCGGCGGCGCTGCCGGCGTTCGGAATCGTCAAAACCGAATTCTTCCCCGCCGATGATTTTAACTACATCACCGTCAATATCGAGGCGCCCATCGGCTACAAGCTGGAAGAAACGAGCCTGATCGTCGCCAAGGTCGAAGAAAAACTTTTAACCTATAAAGAAATAAAGAATTTTTCCACCGTGATCGGCGGATCGGCCTCCACTGACAGTTTCTCCTCGGGGTCCTCGTCGTCCGCCGATTCCGCCGGCATTACCATAAATCTCGTTCCCAAAAACGAACGGAAATTAAAATCGTATGAATTGGGCGAAGCCTTGCGAAAAGACTTCGCGGATATTAAAGACGCAAAGATCGTGATCACCGAACTTCGCGGCGGGCCGCCCAGCGGAGCGGCTTTCGAAGCCGATATTACCGGGGACGATTTGGCAACGCTGGATAAAATAGCGAACGATTTAAAACCCCGCCTTGAAAAGATTCAAGGCGTCATCAATACCGATGTTTCGTTGAAAGAAGCAACTCCGGAATACACTTTCACTTTGAGCCAGCAAAAACTGGCCGAGCATAGCTTGAACTCCGCCTACGTCGGATCGGTTTTGCGCACCGCGATTTCGGGTACCAAGGCAACAACCATATTCAGCCAAAATAAAGAAACATCAGTAAACGTGCGTTTCAACCCCGGATCGATTCCGGCGCTGGAGGACATCCAGAATCTCCAGATTATCAACCTCGCCAAACAGCCGGTCTATTTAAAAGACGTAGCCGACATCCGGCTCGTACCCAGCGTTCAAACCATTGAGCGCATAAATCAAAAAAGAACCGTGATCCTCACCGGCGACGTTTCCGCAATTGCCAATCCGACCGCGGTTTTAACCGAATTCCAAAATATCCTAAAAAAGGACTATCAGCTTCCCGCCGGTTATGAAATATCGTATGGCGGCCAAAACTCACAAAATGCCGATTCGGTCACGTCCATTCTTCTGGCCATGATCGTCGCCTTCATTTTGATCATCGCCACTCTGGTCGTCCAATTCAATTCCTTCATCAAGGCCCTGATCGTGCTCATCACCGTTCCCCTGGCCCTCATCGGCACCTTCATCGGCATGGCCGTCACCGGCATCCCCTTAAGCTTCCCCGGCCTGATCGGCATCCTCGCCCTGTTTGGCATCGTCGTAAAAAACGCCATTATTTTAATCGACAAAATCAACCTCAACCTCAAAAGCGGCATCGCTTGGCGCGGCTCGATCATCGACGCCGGAAAATCCCGGCTGGAAGCGATCTTCATCACCTCTTTTTGCACGATCCTGGGCATTATCCCCATCACCCTTTCCAGCAAAACCTGGGAGGGCCTGGGCGCGGCCATAATCTTTGGCCTCTCCATCTCCTCCTTCTTCACCCTCTTCGTCATCCCCGCCCTCTTCGCCACTTTCATTAAAGACGAATCAAAGTAACTTCGCGGAAAACCGGCCAAAAAAAACGTCCGTTAACCCGGACGATTTTCACCTTTTTCCAGAATGCGATATATTAAAGCCACGTCTTCGATCGGACAGCGGTAAAGAAGCGTTGTGATATAGGCCGCCAGACACTTCCGGCAAACTTTTTTGCCCTGCTCAAGGACCGCGACCCGCTCTTTTTGCATGCAAACACCGCATTCTCCTTCTTCGATTTCCAAACAAATTCCTCCCCACTCGCATTTTTGGCACTGTACGGATCTTAAACCTTTTTAACCGCTTGTCAAAATCTTCCCCGGCGCGACTATTCCCGGTAAGCCCCGGGAAAAAATTATAACGCGTCGATACAGGCGTTGAATTCTTTTATTTGGTTGTTATACAAAACGACGCTCGCCTGGTATTCGCTGTAAAGGTGCTTTTGCCCGACAACTTTCAAATTGTAAGCGTCTACTTGTTCGTTTGTCCGGTCGATCAAAAGATTAAGGTCTTCTTGGGCCGCTGCGGCTTCGGAGTCGCGGCCGGAATCAATAAGGCCTGAAATGTTTTCTTTTTCCGCCTCCGCCTCGTTTTTCAGCGAATCGATCGTTGCCGACATTGTTGCCAGCTCGCTTTTTATATTGTCCAACTCGGTTTTCAGGCTATCGAAGCGAATTTCCAATTCCTTATCCGGTTTCGCGCAGGCTGTCGAAGGCGTCCCGAACAATTGGACCGCGACCCAGGCGGTCCGCCCTTGGAATTGGCCGCGACCCACGGCAACACCGATCTCATCGTAAGTGGCATTCAAGATGTTGGCACGATGACCCGGACTGTTCATCCAGCCTTCTACCAGATCCGGGTCGCCGGAAAAATCCCCTTCCGCCAGGTTCTCGCCGGAAGCCAGACTGTCGTAGCCGGCTTTTTCCAAAAAATAACCCATTTTCAAACCGTCGGGCGATTCATGGGCAAAATATTGTTTCGCGAACATATCCTGCAAGCGGTAACTGGCCGCCTGGTCCAAGATCGAACTCTCCGCCAGGCTGTGGCCATCGCCCAAATTCAAGGCGCGTTCGCGGTTGGTCAAAGCGATCACTCCCGCGACGGTCAATCCGGAAACCGCCACCTCTTCTTTTTTGATCGTAGGCGGCGGTTCGTCGATCGCCGAAGTATCCGTCTTTTCAACAATTCCGGTTTTTAACGACACATCCGGTATGATCTCTTTGGTGTTTTTTTTAGTTTCCCCTCCCAACCCCGTTTGATTCACGCCCAAATCAACCGACGCGATCTTTTTTTCGATCTGATTCTTAATTTCGGGAACCGTTTTATCCAAATTAAGATCAATGGGATTTTTTTTAAAACCTTTCTCGATCGCGCCTTTGACCTCCGCGATCTTTTTTTCAACCGCGTTCTTTTGTTTATTCACTAAATCAAGAGCCGGCTTGGGATCGGATAAACCGATCAAAAAATCACGCTCCACGTAAGCGCCAAAAACCATTAATCCGATAAAGGTGTAGAAAAAAAGTATTTTCGCGTACGATACCATTTTTAAGATCGTCAAATTATTTTTTCCCGATGCATTCCGACTCCAACGAGCATTAACCGGAAATTTCTTTTCTTGCTTTCTTGCTTACCCTTTCACCCGTTTTACTTTACCGGCTGCAAACAGCCGGATTCGCACTCGAACATCTTCGCGTTATCTTTGGCAAAATCGCTTTCGCATTTTTTAACGCAGGTTTTACATTGGTCGAATCGCGGCGACTGTACGGATTGGCATTGGCCGGCAATAACTCCGCATTTGGCAAATTGGCGGCAACCATCGCCGAGCATATAAACTTCCGTGCAGACATCGGGAACATTGGACCCGCAGACGATGTCCATACCGTGGCAACTTTCAATTCCGCATTTTAAAACGGGTTCGGGCTGGCCGCCTTCGGCCATCATTACGTAAATCACTTTCATTCCATCGATCGAATCAGGCATTTTACTTTTCAAATCGGCCGAATCTTCTTTGAGGTAGATCCGGACACACATCGTGGCTTGTTCGCATTCCCCTATGACCATATGGTCATAAGCCGGATATTGTTTCAACGCGGGTTCATAGGTTTCCCTGATCAAAAAGATCGGATCGGGCAGGCTTTGATGAGTCCTTATCTGTTCGAAATTCTTATCGTAAAATCCGTCTTTTTTACAATCCTCGATCGCGCGGCAGGATAAATTGCAAGTCGGACAAGTCGGGCAAATCGCGCACCGGACCGGGCAATCGTTGATCGGATGAGATCCGCAATCAACCGGTTTCAAATAATATTCATAATAAAAACCGTAGATCAAAACACCTATTAACAACAGAATCAAAATAAATACCGAATAAACTCCTCTGGGTATCTTTTTCATGGTTATTTAAATCCAGCGTCTTGGAAAACGCCTTTTAGTTCCTCATCCTATTTTAAACCATTTAGCGCCTTTTTTGAATAAGAACCAAAAAAAGCGGGGATAGCCGCTTTATATTTCGATTCATCAGGTCTCATGCCTGCATTTACAAGCAAGCTCCAGGCCGTTTATTTGTTTCATAAAGAACTCCGATTGCTCGAGCAATCCCTTGATCGACAATTCTCTGGCTAGCAAACTTGCCTCTAGAGAACTTTTCAAGCCTATATCGTATCTCTTGGGCGGTTTTTTCAAAAGAGCGTCGATTTGGCCAAGCATGGCCGAAAGACTTTCGATTTGCGATAAGATCACCGACTTTTCTTCGTCTAAACACATGTCGTTAACTTCCTTCATCCACTCCTCCTTAAAACCCAAAGAACTAATGATACTGGGCACGAAGGTAATCTTTGAGATAATCCTTGACGAATAACATAAATCCATCGGGGTCTTCATCGGGATTGCAGAACCAAGCGAGATCGCCGATATCGTGCCGGATCGCGTCCGCCATGTTGGAACCGGATTTTATTCCTAGCAACAAAAAACAATTTGACCAGGACTCGGCTTCATCCTCTTTTGTTCCAAGACCTTGAACGCAGTAAACCATAATTCCAGCCGATACCGCGCTTGCGCTTAGATTTTTTCCCCGCTCGTCTTTCACTTTTTTAGCCTCCATTTTACAAACCTAAACTTAATCTTTTACCAATGATTTGTCAATCGGCGGAAAAAAGAAAAATGAGCACATTGATGCTCATTCTAATTCTCCGTAGAAACGAATTTTCATCGGCGCGTCGCCAACGACTTTCTTCGCTTCCGAAAAATACTCGGGAAAAAACGGCCCATAACGTACTACAAGCAGCGCGAGACCGACCACCGCAACCGGTATGGAAAATTCGGACAAGCGCAGTCTAGAGCCGAACGCAACCATGATACCGAAGGCAAACATTATGATGCCCAGAATCGCTACGGCATCGCCCAAATAAGGAATACCACCTTTAACTTCCCGGACGTTGTTTTCGATACCCTCGACGATCATCGCGATCTGTGAAAGGTAAGCTATCATATTTTTTTCGACCCGTCCGTCGCTCACTCTGACTCCCTGGTCGGACTCGAATTTGAGCTCGATATTGTCGGCTTTGATAATGGCCGGAACTTCGATGGACGGCAAATATTTGCCGCTGGAGTGGGCGCCATCGATCACGTATTCGTTCACCGGTTCGATGGTTTCAAGCGATCGGAGTAAAACCAGCCTGTTTCTGTCCGCCATCAGTACTTCGCTGACGGCGCGCAGTTCCCGCATCACCTGATTGGTGTCGAAACGCTGCGACAGCGCGCCGAGATCGGCACTTTCTCCCCTGTCGATAAAATCGTCGACGATTTTGGCAAAATTGCTCGCTTTCCCGACACTATAGCGGGTTTTGAGCGCGGCTATAAGCTGATTACCGCTCAAGACGAATACCCGTCCGGTAACCGCTATTGTGTGGTTATTGGTCATCACAACGGGATTATGAAGCTCAACGATATTCGCCCTGGCTTCACCTGCCGCTTCGCTCACCGGACTGACAAAATCTTTGGGCAGGTTGAAAACCCGCCCGATTTCGCTTTCTATCCGTTCCCTCAATTCCGAGAATTCTTTCATGCTTCACTCCCTACTCCCGTATTTTGATCAAAGCCCCCCCGTTCAATTTGATGCTTATCGTGCCGGTTTGCTTGAACTGAATTCCATCGATCGTTAAGCAATCGGGATCCCTGATCGGCAGCTCTTTCAAGGTCATTTTCCCTTTAAGCTGTTCTTCGGCACCCGACGACTTTCGGCCCGAGAGCGACAAACCGCCGCGCCGCAGGACAAACTCCATTCCCCCTTTCGCGTTCTGGAGGAATTCGCCTGTTTTGGCGTTCACCGCTATTTCCAGCGGATTCGGATTTCTGGTATTTTGAGCCAGGATCACATAGCCCGTTACCACCGGTCGGCCGGGGATGTTTATTTCCATGGGCTGTTCCGAAAGAATCTCGGCTTCCCTCGCGTTAAAAATCCGCACAGGTGTCGCCGTGAGCAGAGCGCTCATTTTCTCCAATCCGAGTTTCGGTACTTCCATTGTTACTTCTTGTCTCATTTTTTTCCACCTCTTTTTGATGAACTACTTTGTTTTTTACTATTAATCGCTCTTTTTGTCAAGCGAAAATTCCAAACAAAAAAGGGATGGTTTACATCCCTTTATGCTAATGGCGACGCCTTAAGACTATGAAGGAAACCGCCAAAAGCCCTGCGACAGCGAAAATGCCTTCAAACCCTGGCGTCGACTCATCTTTGCCAGCGGTAGAATTCTTCGGCACGGCCGGAGATGACGGCAACATGGCTGACGGAGCTGCTTTGACAGCGGCTCCGCTTACCCGTTTTTTAAGAGATTTGTGCCGTCAATCAACATATTCCCGCCACCCACGAACACAACGTTCGGGTTGGTCGCGTAAGCCTCGGCAATCTTCATGTTTACTAAATTCGGTGTTATACTAGACGACAATATCTGATTGGCTTGAGCCTGGGCATTGGCCGCGGAGATGATGACCTTGTTGGTTTGATCCTGCTTGAGGACACTGAATTTCATCTGGTCCACAGCCTGGCTTTCTTTGATCTTAGCCTCAATGGCCGTCGTTACTTCAGCCGGCAGGACCGTTCCCCTGATAAGGACGGCTTCAACAACGATACCGTTCCCCAGCAGTTGGGAATCGTTCTGTAGCCTTTCCTGAACATCAGCCTGAATCTGGCTGGCTTTGCCGGTATAGATATCTTCGGCCGTCCATCTCTTAATTTCGTCTCTCAAGGTGGACATGAAGATTGGCGTGACCAGAGTGTCGAAGTAATTGCCTGACACTTTCCGATAGATACCGGGAGCGGCTCCCGCCTGGATTCGATAGATGATGCTAACGTCGGGCACAACCGTCAGCCCTTCAGACGTTAGCGTTCCCTCGATCTTCTGGAACTCGAATGACTGCGTCTTTACGCTGAAGAGCGTTACATGCCCCAGCGGATTCAAAATATGGAATCCCGAGGGTATCGATGCCTGATCAACGTTGCCAAAGTAGTCATAAACCCCTTCTTCGCCCGCGGGGATGGTAACCGCGGTATTCCAAACAGCGAGAAACCCGATAACGAACAAAATCGCTATTATCGAGCCCGCTCCCTTAAGACCTATGGACATTTTTTTTACCTCTCTAGCGTATTTATATTCAGCCGCGACTATGATCTGCGCAGCACCTGATCGCCGATGGTCCGGCCGCCGGGTGCTACGCAAATCAACACTTGACTTGTAAAAGATCACCGAAGGTACTTTCTTAGCACCAATATAAAAGTTTGTCAAGGGCCCAACCAAAAAAACGCGGAACCGCTTTTTTTCCGTCTTTAAATTTTTTTAATTGGCTTATTGTTTGGCGTACAGGAAGAAATCCGCCTGGTCTCCGTATTTGAGACCGATCCTTTTGGCTGTTCCAGCCTTCGCCTCGAAAACATATTGGGATTTGATTACGGGCGTGACTACGGAACAATCCTTTGATCCACAGGGTTGGGCGTTCTCGTTTATGAAAACGATCTTGCGGTCCTGGTCTAGCCATACCATATCCAGCGGAATAAGGGTGTTTTTCATCCAAAAAGAATAGTTCGCTGGTTTATCAAAAATAAAAATCATGCCCTTATCGGCGCCCAGACTTTCGCGGTTCATCAAGCCTTTTTGCCGTTCGGCCTCCGTCGCCGCGATCTCAACATCAAAGCATTTGTTTTTAAAACAAACCCGGGGAAATCCATCGGCCGGCCAACCGTATTTTTTTTGAAAAACGAAATACGCGAATACGATGACAAAAACCAGCAGGCAAGCGATCGAAATCAAGGTAAATTTTTTCATGGACGTTTGATCACCTGGTAACATTATTTTACAGCCCGCCCTCAATGTCAACAAAAAAAACAGGTACTACCCGTTTTTTTAGTTAAAAAATAATCTACTGCCAGACTTCCCGCACGTTAACTTCCTTATTTGATTTTATCACCGGCTTTCCGTCCTGGATCGTAAAAACAGCTTTGGTTGCCGTCCAGATCTTGCCGCTTTTCAAATCACCGAGCAATATGATGTTTTCCGCGCTATTGGTTGAAATGCAGCCGAAAACGGCGTTTTTTCCGTCGAGCACCGGTATTGTCCCGGCGAACGGAGAACATACGGTATCGTCATCAAGCAATACCAGCCAGCCCCAATTATCTTTGGCGGGAGGCATCGATTGAGGAACGGGTAACCCCTGGGAAAGCTGCAGCTTGAACCCCGCGGTTTGAGAAAATGGATTAACGTCGCAAAGCATCGTGTCTTGGGAGGCAACATAAAAACACGGATCTTTGACCTGGTCATCCACCCGGCAACGCCAGGTATCGTCACGATAAGGCTGGAGAAGCGAATTATTAAAACAAAATCCTTTGCGCGTCTCGGAAGGAAAATCAATCGGCGGCGTATATTTCGCCACCTTTGTTTCGGTTAAAGATCCAACGCCGCCCGGGCCCGGACCAACGCGGTAAAACTGCCACCAGCTGAGTGCGGCCACTATCAGGATAAGAAACGAAATTATGATTGTTTTTTTCTTCATTTGTTTTTTTTAATTTTTCGCTACTTACGATTCGGCTCTTTATTCAAGGGTTTTGACGGTTAATATAGAAAAGGACGATCGTCTAAATTCACTTTTTCCAAAGCTCCTGACGGTAAACCGCGCTTCTTCCGCCGTTTCCCGCCCGTAAAACTTCGTAGGGCGGCACAGAGAAAAGTTCGATCCTTGAGTCAAGAAAATCGGAAGTGGCCATCAGGGATCCATCGTCGGACACACCCAGCGCCGTCGGTTGGTTTCCTGCGACGATCGCGTCGAGCATCTTGCCGTTTTTGGTATCGAACAAAAGGACCGAACCCCATTCCGGACCGGGAATATAATAATTGTCGTTAGCGGCATTGCGACCGCGGCAGGAGACATAAAGGATCTTTTTATCCGGACTTAACGCTATCGTATTGGGATCATAGTCGGTATCGGCGAATTTTTTTACCGAGTCATTCGCCAAGTCAACCTCAAAGATCGCGTTCCGGCCCATATCGGAAACATACATCACGCCCCGGTCTTCGTCCACCGCCAGGTGGCGCATAGCGCCGCCACTTTTATAAATAACGATTCCCTTTTTAGATTTAAGATCGATCTTTTCTATTTCACCCGCGCCAAAACCGGCCACATAAAGCGTTTTATTGTCGCGCGTGGCATAGAGACCTCGGGGTGTTTTGACGGTCGGGATCCGGGACACTGTCCCGTTTTCAAGGTTAATGATCGAAACATCGTTCCCGGACCAATTCGCCGCGTAAAGAGATTTACCGTCATGAGACAGCGCCACGACCTTGGTCCAGGCGCTCTTGGTATCGAAAGTCCGCAGTATTTTTTTTGTCTTCGCGTCTATTTCGTAAACCCGGGCCGTTTCCATCTGGCTCACGTACACCTTTGACCCGTCGGAGGAAAAAACCAGCTCGACCCCGCCTCCATCGTCAAGGTTGATGTCGGCCAGGTCAGCCCCGGTATCAACGCTATAAACGCCTAATCCCCTTTTTTTATTCAAAAGCATCGTGCTCCACAACTCCTTCCCGTCGGGCGAGAAAGCCAGGGCTTTGGGCGAAGGTACCGCTTCGATATTCAGCAAACGATGGACAAGCTGTCCGGAACGGTCAAGATAGAAAAATTTTTGAGTATCCTTGTCGAGCAAAAATTCAACGTTGGAAGGGTTGTATCCTTTATAACTGATGGCCACCTTGACCTGGCCCGACGGGACCGGACCCGAAAAAGGAGTTTTTCCTTTTTTTTCCGATCCATCACCAAAAACCATGGCGTAATCCGCGTTTGCCGGATCAGTATCGAACGCCAGGTTGTAAATCCGCGCGGCCGATGGCTCCCCGCAGGAACCGCTGGCGCAATAATCGTTGCCGGATAGCGCCTGTTGCGAAGAAGGCAGAACGATCAATGAAGCCGGCTGGAAAAGATACAAAAAGTTTTTAACCAACAAAAAAGCAAAACAGAAAATAACGAATGGAACTAAGACCAAAATCAAGTAGTGTTTAATTATCCGGCGCATAGTGGTTTATTGTACCAAAACAATCCCTAATTTGAAAGCATAAAGCCGCTCTCTTACGAGCGGCTCTGAATCGATCCGCAAACAGCAGGTCGGCGCATTACTCGACCAAAGTTCCCTGTTGGCATTCCTTAAAACTTTTCGGCGCGCTGGAACGGATGAAATTCCCATATGGAGAAGCCGTGAAAAACGATCCGTCCGACATTTTGGCGTAATAGCAAAAACTTTTGGGATTTTTGGAATTATCCAAACCGCAATAGACAAGATCCTGACCGCAAACCGTACCGGAATTTCTGGGATCGTTGGGCGCCATAGTCATAAAATCTCCGATTGACGCCGGAAAATTCAAAGCCTTGCCGCCACAATCACCGCTTGCGGCCGAGCAGGTATAAAAACGTTTATTCGCGAGATACCATGATTTTTGAGCAGAAAAAAGCATTTTCAGGTCATTTTTTCTCAAATTATCGTCCTGCAACGCTTGGTCCACTATTACCGGCTGCTCTTTTTTGGCCCTAACCTCGCTGAATATCTCGCTGCCCAAGCGGAATTGGACGGGAACAACCACCGAAACATTACCATTATAACCGGAGGCTTCGATCTTTAGATCGATCTTCGCTGGCGGTGTCTGGGCGTCCTCATAACCGATGGAATACGATGTTTTATAAACCATAAAATCTTTTTTGCCGATCCATATTTCCCCCGCGACCGATTCACTATCGATGATCCGATCGTATTTTTCTACTTCAGAAGCATTTTGCCCGCTCAAAGCGGCCGCAACCTCGGTTTTTAGGGCTTCTTTATCGACTTCAAAACTGTAATGCCGGCAATCGGTCTCAAAAACCGTCTCATCGGCCAACTTGTCCTTTGGCTTGATCACGGTCGGCTTACTGGCCGCCATCAATATCCCGGCAAGCTGATTAATATTGATATCGCCGATCCCCACCTCCTCCTTGATTTTGTCATATACCGGGAAAACCGACCCGAATTCCTGGGGAACGCCGGAACCATCGATCTTTATCCACTGCCCCTCATAAGAAGCAAGTTCGGTGGTTCCGGGACCCGAAAGACCGGTGGCATTTAAATATAAAGCATTATCACTGATCACTGCTTCTATTTTAGCCGCGCTCGAACCAGACGTCGAATTATCGGTTTCGTCGAAAGTGATCGACCCCGCCAGGTTTTCAACGTTCCTGGCGTCAAGAACGCCGCTAAAATCAATCGCTATGTCCGCCAAACCTCCCTCGCCGGACGGTTCGGCCACTAACGGAGATCCGACCAAGACCTTACCCGAGATATTGACGGTTTTAAGCCCGCTTGATTTTTCCGCCATCTTTTGAAATACCGAAGCCGGAGTCGGCTCAAGGTAGTAAAAGTAGGCGAAAGCCGCTCCCCCCAGCAATAAAACTCCGATTATCCCGATGATCAAAAATAAAATACCGCTCCCCCTTTTTTTTGGTAATTTTTCCCCCGGCTTATCCAATATCTCGTCAAAATCTTCCTTGTCTTTTTTTTCGGAAACAAAAACACGCTTATCCTCAAGGCCGGGATCGGTTTTTTTTCCGGAATCGGGTACCGCCGCGCTGTCTTCGGGAATAAACGGATCAAGGATTTTTTTTTGCGGCAGGGCTGCGGTATCCATGGCCGCCGATCCCTGACCCATACCAAAAGTTTTACCGAAAGATTGGTCCAATTCGCTTACTTTTGGAACCGATCCGCCAAAAATCGCATCGGCCTTCTCGTCTATCCCGCCCGGCTGCGATTTTACGTTTTCGTTATAAATCTCGTCCCTCTCGGCCGGCTTCGGACCCGTTGGTTCAATCGGCTTATCGTTACCGAAGTTAGGAATAAAACCGGGATCGGCAATCGCTTGAGGCACCGGCTGAACTTTGAACGGCAAAATCGCTTCCCGCTGTCGCGGATTCCCGACCGGTTCTGGCGTAATTACGTTTTCTTCCGGTTTCTTTATTTCGGCCGGAGCTTGCGCCACGGGGATGGTCGCTTTGACTTCCGGAACCGGAACGGAAA
>Ga0114951_10000566_pt1 | contig 49834 bp, 40 predicted proteins | sample AM7aDNAmetaG_FD_88677 | JGI IMG/M metagenome (GOLD analysis project Ga0114951, IMG submission 88677) | Freshwater microbial communities from Finland to study Microbial Dark Matter (Phase II) - AM7a DNA metaG | ecosystem: Environmental > Aquatic > Freshwater > Lake | place: Finland: Lake Alinen...
ATATGGACCGAACATAGTCGGGTAGAAATTTTATGGGTTGGATCAAGAATTTAAGTCAATAAAAAAAAGAGACCATCTCTTTTTTGAGACAGCCTCTTATTTTAATCACACATGCAGTACAGGTCTTTGCGAGGATTGATGAACATGACCGGGGTGCCCGATATTTCCTGCATGATCTTTTTTTCAGGAGGGCCAAAAAGATAATCGTCAAAGGCATATTCGAGCGTGGTCATTACAATGATCATACCGGCATTAATGTCACGGGCATAAATGAGTGCATACCTGTCGATGCTTACAGGTGCCTTTTCCATATGGTAAAGAAGGTAATTCAGGCTGAATTCATTGAAGAACTGCCGTGTAAATTTCAGAATATTCTCCTGCAAAAGCCTGTATCCTTTGTCTTTGAAAGAAGTGTGTAAAATGCTTATTTCAGAAGAATGGAAACGCCCGAAATAACTTGCCCAGAGAGCTTTTTCTTTGTTTTCAATATAATAATTAACCGGCAGAACAATCCTCTTATATAATTCCTTAACAGGAGGAGCATCAGCTATAACATAAGGTATTCTTGCATTTCTGAACATTTTAAGGATATTCTTTGCATTAAAGAATTTCTTTTCTTTTTCGTGATGGATACCTGTAACTGCAATAATACCATTGTGGTCATCGATCAGTTGATCTATCCTGTCGAAAATATTTTCCATGCTCAACAGTACCCTGACAGGAATAGACCATTCATTCTCCAGCTTAAGTGCTTTGTCTTTTAAAATTTTATCGGCTTTCTGAAAATGTTCATCATCAGCTCTGTTATTTTTTTTAACCGTGTGAATGATGTGAACTAACGTCACTTCACGTTTAAATATTTTAGCCAGGTTAAACCCGTGTAATATAGCATGATTTCCCTGTTCGGTAAAATCATCGAAGATCAGGATTTGTTGGTTTTCGGGTTTAGTCATTGGGATAGCTTGGTTATCATTACGATTCATCATTCTTAATTTCAACGCTCTTTGTTTTCTGCCGGTTGTATTTCTTCTTTTTATCGGGGACTGCCCTGGTGGCAAACCTGCCATCCTGACCGCCCTGGCTGATAAAATCTTTTCTTACTTTTTCACGGATCAGCTGATAAACCTTTTTATGATCTTTCTTTTTTTTTGATTTTTTCTTCATATTTCCCTCCGGACCACGATATATCCTTATTTTTGCTGTGAATTAAACCACCCGGTACAAAAATACAAAAACATCAGGAAGCCGATGTTGCATCATGAATATTTGTAAAGAATCTGATTATAAAATAAAAAACCATAAGATATGATTAAAAAAATTCTGTTGCCTGTAATCCTGGTTGCGGCTCTGCTGGTTGCCGGATATAAAATTGCCCGTATTGCTAACCGTTTTCTGGGTATAGCTTTTTCGGAAAAGACTTTACCGAAAGTGAAAGACTGGAAAAGTATAATGAAAGAAAAAAATGACAGCTCGGCGATGCATGCCAGTCCTTTAGCGCTTCGGTTAGTGGATATAGGAGGCGTAGGTGTGATTCCCGACAGTTTAAAATGGGGGGACAACTATTCACATAATGTTCGGCAGTTCGAAAATGTGATCATGGCGGATTCACCCTATGTCCACGAAAATAATTTTAAAACAGTTGAAAAAGATTTCAGGAAGTATATTGACCTGGTTGACTCTCTGGGTGCCAACGGGATGGTTTTTGACGGGTTCCTCGAATTTGTGAATTTCGATAGCATTGGCAATGGTTATGATGTTTACCCTAAAGAATCAGCAGGTAGGGCTCAGCATCTTGCCCTGAGAAAATACTTCGGGAAATTGTTTATTTATGCAAAAAGCAGGGGAATAGACATATATCTGAATACTGATATGGTTGCCCTTACTACCGTACTTGAAAATTATTTCAATTCTCATTATGGAGGAATAGAAGTAAATAAACCTCAATTCTGGGATGTTTATAAAAAAGCATTCGCCGAGATATTCCATCTTTTCCCGGAAGTAAAGGGGTTTGTTATCAGAATAGGAGAAGCAGGGGCCATCTACAACACAAAAGGATGGGATTACCGCAGCGAATTACTTGTCAGAACGGATTCTTCGGTGAAGTTCATGCTGAAGAATCTGTTGTCGGTAGCTGAAAAATACAATAAATACATCATTTTCCGTACCTGGTCGGTTGGTGTCGGAAAGATCGGGGATATGCATACCAATCCGTTAACATATGGTCGTGTACTGGATGATATCAATTCTCCTAATCTCATAGTTTCAACGAAATACTGCAAAGGCGACTATGACAGCTATCTTGCTCTGAATCCTACACTGATGACAGGCAAACACAAGCGTGTTATTGAGTTTCAGGACAGGCGCGAATTTGAGGGATTCGATGCATATCCTAATTATATGGGCCCTTTGTATCAGGCTGCACTCCAGACAATATTAAAGAAAAACAGAAATATCATTGGTGGATGGCAATGGACACAGCGTGGCGGACCTTTGCGTGCCGGACCTCTGTCACTGTATCCGTTCCATGGATTCAACCTGATTACTGATGCCAATGTTTACATCACTTCTGCCCTGATGAAAAACCCCGACCTCAAGATGAAATTTGCCACTTCAGCATGGGTGAAAAACAAATTCGGCGACGATACCTTAATGGTTAAAAACGTAACCAGAATGTTGCTGATGTCGCACCAGACCATTGACCACGGACTATATATCGGCAGTTTTGCAAGATGGGATGTCAAAGCTATGGGACTTGAACTTACGCCAAATATGTGGCTGTTCAAATGGGATATCCTCAACGCATCTTATTCGGTGATGAGTAATATATATACTGTGTGTAAGGATAGCATAGATAATGCAGTTCAGGAAGGCCATGCTGCATTGTTGGAAGTGAAGCAGTTACAGAAATGGATTGGTGATGTGAAAGGCAGAGTGTCGAAAAACAGGGATGAATATACCCTGCTTATGGCTTCACTCGACTACGAGTATGATCTGTTTGATGTATTGACATCATACAGGGATTACTTTCTTCACTACTATTCCTGGATTGACAGAGGACAAACTGAAGATAAAGAAAAATGGCAGCTGGCTCTTGATTCGTTTAAATTAAAAGAAAAGAAACACCTTGAAACCTATGCCAAAGATCTGGACTTTCCTGCTTACAATTTTAAGGAATCAGACAGGGGGATCTCCATCAGTGAAAGATCAGGACTGACAACCGGATTGTCCCGGATCCTGTTTGCGTTTTTATTGATCTCATTCTTATTGGGAATACCCTTTATTCATAAAAAACTGGCGAATTTTCCGGGAAGTAATGCCTTCTCCGTTCTTTTTAAAAGCATGTTCATGCCGCTGTCTGTATCGAAGGTTATATCCAACAAAACAGATATTATTCTGTTAATCACAATCATTCTGTTGTCCATTGTGGGAGGAGTGCTGGTAATCAGTTCGTTCATTGCCCCTGCATTTGCTATTACCATGTTTGTACTGCTTTTGATTTTTATCACTGGCTCATTGATTTGCTTTTATTCGAAAGAATTTAAAAGTTCTGTTCTGAATATTTTATCGTTTACTTCTCCTGTCGTTTTCTTATTTTTATGCCTTGCAGCTATAATGTCAGTAAGAGGCCCCGCTTATTTCTGGTTTAATTTCTGGACCAGTGATATTTTCAGGTACATTTTTATCACCCTGATGGTTTTCATCCTGGTATGGAGATATTATATCATTCTCATGGTGGCCCACAACCATATGAATTTATCTTTGGCAACGGGCTTTTTTAAAATATTCTTTATCAGGGGAATACAGTTGCTGTTGCTGGGAATATTATCTTATTATATTACGCTTGAAAAATGCCTCACGGTATTCAATGATGAATTACTGATAATACCAACAGGTTTATCTAAAATTCTGGGCATAACAACGCATCTCAATATTCCAAAATCAATTCCTGTTTATCTGGTGGAAATTGGTTTGATCTTATCAATAGCGGGGATAGGAGGAATAATTGGGAGAAAAATAATACAGCGAACGAAAAACTAGTTTGGTTTTACTTGTTCATATTGATCAGCGCAGTCCACACTGACAGATTAAATTTATCGAGGCGGGTCCATATCGGTCTGACGATTCCTTTACAGACGCTGATATGATTGTAATCGCCAAAAAATACAGTCTGATCGGGAATAAATGATTTTTCGCTGATCCTCATGTTTTTAAATGTATTCCCTCCGTCGGTGGAAACAGCCATATAAACGTCCGTTTTCATGCTTTTGACAGAGAAATTCCTACGGTCGTGAAAAACGAAATAGAGCCTGCCATCGCTTTGATCTATAGCCATCCAGGTAAAGAACTGCTGACGGTTTTTCTTGTCATTATTTACCTTAACAGGTTTCATCCATGTATTTCCTCTGTCGGTTGATTTGGAGAGCCAGATATCTGTATTGCCTGAAGCGTTTCTTTGATCAGCCCAGTTGATATAAATAGTCCCTCTGTTTTTCCCTGAACTCAGATCGCATACAGTAACTGGCATACCGTTACAGCGGAATATCCCGGGGATATCGATAGCCCATCCCCCAGGCATGTCTGAGACAAATATTTCAGTTTTAAGCCATGTTTTGCCTTTGTCGGTCGAACGGTTAAATACTATACCTTTTGGACCGGCCCAGGATACATATATTTCCCCGTCAGGTCCTACAGCAGGTACCGCTCCTTCAACGGTATTGTCATCATCGCTGCAATCGCCTGCATATTTATTTATTCTCATGGCCGGAGTCCAGATTTCTCCGCCATCCGGAGAAGACGAGAACATGATATTTGAACTGTCTGTGGAGGCGGGGTTGTCATCCCTGTACCTGTCGAATTGTGTCCATGTAACATAAATACAATTGGTTGCAGGGTCAACAATAGCCCAGTGTTTATCCTGAACTTTTGTACCGTTCAGTCCCATAAATGTCCCTTTCGACCATGTTTTACCTCCATCTGCAGATCTCTGGCACACTATACGATCTAGCCGGTTACCCCTTCCATAATCAGCAAGGTGAAAGTAATAGAAATTCCCCGCAGTATCTGTAATTATAACCGGGTCCCCACCTACACCGTAGGTTGATTTCAGGATATTATGTGTCCAGGTCTTTCCTGTGTCAGACGAAAAATAGTAATGGTTGATATTGGCTCCTGCAACAACCTGTGCAGGATTTTTCGGATTTATTGCAATGCTGACTTCTTCCGGCATAAAATAATCGCTGATCATCACATTTTTATATTGCCCATAAGCAGATGAATATAAAAACAAACCCAATGCAAAAATGATTTTCATAACAGATTTCCTTTTCATGAGTTTTCAGGATATAGTGTAATTCACAATGATTTCATGGTATTGCGGGAATTCTTTCAGCAATTTATCTCTCTTTGCCAGTTCAAAATCGTTAAAATCAAAGCCGGGTGAAACCGAGCAGCCCATTAGGCTATAAGAATCTGGCAGCAGTACAGATGCTGCAAACCAGCATCCTTTTCCTATAACGATCTGAAGTTGTTCATCCTGTTCAGGGTCGTTGCCCAGAATTTGTCCGGATAACTGCCCTTCATCATCAATCATCAGCAACAATAAAGGGCTGCCCAGGTAAAAATGCCAGATCTCATCCGATTTCAACCTGTGGAATGCAGAAAGGTCGCCGCTTTTCAATAAATAATAAATTGATGTCGAAAAAGCCCTGTTTCCGAAGTATCTGTTCGGTAAGCCAGATGTATCAATCACCTCATTGCTCCGGTATATTTCCCTGTAATAGCCTCCTTCAGGATGTTTAAGCAGGTTTAATTTTTTAATCCAGTATTCAATGGGTTTCATCTATTGCAATATTTTTAAAAATACTGAAGTTCACTTTCCCATACATCCTGTGCTGTAATAGCTTAGGGTGGTTCTCAAAGTTATAGTTTCTCGAATGTTCTATGATTAGCCAGCCGTCTTCCCTGAGGAGCTTTTTCTCGAAAATTTTAACGGGAAGAAGGTCAGTATTATCCATTTCGTAGGGAGGATCGGCAAAAATAATATCATATTGTTTAGCGGTAAAATTCAGGAACGCGAATGCATTCGATTTTACCACTCTTATGCTTTCGGGCCCGATGATTGTCGCTGTCTTTCTGATGAACTCTGTGCATTTGAAATTACTGTCGACCGAAGTGATGTCTTTACATCCCCTCGATGCAAATTCATAAGAGATATTGCCGGTTCCGGAAAACAGGTCGAGAACCTTTAGATTTTCGAAGTCAAAGTGATTATTCAGGATATTGAACAGGCTTTCTTTAGCGAAATCTGTGGTTGGCCTTACAGGAAGACTGGCAGGGGCATGTATATGCCTGCCCTTATGAAATCCGCTGACTACTCGCATAACAAAGCCGATAAGAGGTTAAAGTGTCTGTGAAATTTTACATCGTGAGGCATCACCAGATGATGTTTGTTCTCAGCAAAAGCTATTTTTGAAAAATGCCTTGCAGCCATAATATATTCTTCGCTTCCTGTTTCAATCTTTCCTGAAAGAAACAATGGAGTTTCTGAAACACTCAGTTTAAGTTGTGTGAAGGTGTTTAAAATAAAATAAATGAACTCAGTAGGAGAGGAATAATTGAAACGTTCGCAAAGCAATGGTCTTTTCCCATTGAAAACAACGATATCCATTTTATTTGCTTCAGAATTTACCAGTACAGCTTCCCCTCCCTGTCCGGTATAAAGACGAAAAACCTCCATTAAAGCATCTGCATGATGCATTACTCTTAACTTGTCTTTTTTTTGTTTTATGATGTCGCTAAGGTCAGAGGGAAAAGCATAAACGATGTGTATCCCGTAAGGAATAATCTTTTTGAACATAACAGTGGTATCAGGACTTACGGATCGCGATAACTTCAAATAGTCATAAGCAAAATATTGATCAAAAAGTTGAGAAGGAACAAGTGTAAAACAAGCACTGGCGTATGTGAGAATACACTGATCATGCCTATTTATTAAATCGGTGAGGATATTATTTTCATACACGCCGGTTTTGATATGGTCAATCTTATGATTGTCTTGATTGTAAGTACAATAGGATAATTCACCATCTTCAGAAAGCAGCAGATATAATTTTTCAGTCATAGTTATAAGAAAACATGCAAATTTAAGGCTTTTTCAGTTCATTATAAGTCGGAATATCAGGTAGAAATGTATAAGCCTGTTTTTCATGATCCATGTAACAGGCAAAATGTTGCAGACCGTTTGTAACGATAAGATACCGGGCATTGATCGTCATGTTGTAGCGTGCTATCTGATCGAAGGCTTTTTGGGATATATTTATTTCAGGCGCTTTACATTCAACTACAAGAAGAGGAATGAGTTTATTATCATAAACTACTATATCGGAACGCTTTTCCAGACGGTTCAATCTCAGGCTTTGCTCTATAGCGATAAGTGTGGCTGGAACTTTCTTTTCGTTAATCAGAAAATGTACAAAATGCTGTCGTACCCATTCTTCCGGAGTAAGAATAACGTACTTTTTACGGATGATATCAAGTATAAGGGTTTTTGAGTGATCTGTTTTTATTGCAATAGGGTAATGAGGCAGGTTCAGCTCTTGCATGCACTGGATTTTACGATGATAAAGATAGGAATAATTTCTGTATAAAATTCCCTCTGAAAGGGAAATGAAAACATTCAGGTATCTCTTTCCAAATCTTCTGTCTGGATTTACTAATCTATAAGATAATACCTGATTGAATTAATTCGTTAATAAGGAGTGATGGATCCTATTGCCTGTGAAGAATTGTTATCAATGGTTCCGGCATCCCAAGAGTCAACCAGGCCGTCACCATTGACATCTTCAATCAGATAACCGGTTGCGGCCTGAGCTGATTTGTTATCTACTAGTCCGGCATCCCATGAATCGATGAGATCATCCTGGTATACTTCCCCGCCAAAGATTACATATCTTCCATCAAACGTTCTCTTTAGATTTCCACCAAAGACATCAGATGGGGTACCAAAAGATTGAGAAACAGAGCTTCCTTCGAATGATACGGGGGTAGCGCTCACGGTGGTCAAACTGCTACGGTGTTTTATGGTAATATAGTATGAACCGTTAAATATTGCAGGCACATTTATGGTTGCTGTTCCTGCAGTACTGAGAGGTATATCAGTAACTATAAAAACAATTGTGCCATAATCGCCGGGTAATGAGCTGTGTAGCTCAATGTTTATATGATCAGCTACGTCGGCCAGCCATTGCGGTCCATTTTCATTATAAGCCTGGGCCATTACTCCATCGTGAGTATATAGTCCTTCAAGCATGACTGAACTAAGATTCAGGATTTTAACGTCAGTGTTGTTTACTATGCTTAGCGAAGACTCGTTCCCCATGCCACAATCATTGTGTCCTCTAACTGATAATTGTCCGCTGGTAGATGATGAAGAAAAATCAAGGATAGCTGTATTATCCATTACATTCATAGTGACGCCTGTACCTGAATAGGTCCATAAATAGAAATTTGCATTTGTAATCGGTGCAACAGAATAAACTACACCTGAGCTGCCCGGAGTAAAACTTACAGGTCCTGAAATAGCTCCTGCATCTTCAACGGCCGGAATAACTGTAGTTGTTATCGCTATGCGTGCTGAACTCTCACACCCATCAATGCTCTGGCTTGCAAAATAAGTAGTAGAATTAATTGCCGTTATTGTACCGGGGTCATAAATTATAATTCCATTATAATCGTACCATTTAATATTGCTACCTGAAACAACGATATCCGATACTTTGGGATTGGTATAAGCACAGAATGATTGAATTGCATCGCCTGTCGGGGCAGGAGGCGTATTTACTGTCATTATTATCTGGTTTGATGTTGCGGGATTCCCTGTAACACATATTTTACTTGAAGTCACAATACAGGTAATAGAGTCATTGTTCGATGGCAAATAACTGTATATAGGTCCATTCGTCCCTGAGGGGGTTCCGTTTAACATCCATTGAAAAGAGGGATTATCTCCGCCATTAACAGTGGTGGCCATAAAAGCGACTGTTGTTCCTGAACAGGCTAGATTAGAAGAAGTTATTATATAGGATCTTATTGGTTGCAAAGTATCAAGGGTTTCAAACTTCCAAGGAGTACCCATGTCCTCGCTTGAATAGTAGAGATTCAAAACCTTTACTCCATAATTGCCCCCCGTACTTGCCGTGTATGTTGATGATGTGGCTTCAGGTATATCAATAAAGTCTTTTTGCCACTGCAGTCCTGCACCACTTTCTGTGGTGCAGGTAAATATAGCTGAATCGCCCACACAATGCAAACGTCCTTTTACTGAAATGCCAATGTTTCTCTTGAAAACAATGCCGGGTATGTTAAGAGCATTAATCTCAATATGATTAGTTCTTGATAGAACAGGAACAGGATATATCCCTTCAACCTTTATATTATCGAATCTTTCACCTTGAATATAGCTTATTTGATTATCACGCTTACTCTGCGAAAGGTAAACAATACCACTTTCTTCGTCAGCATAATCATTGTCTTTTTCTGAGCAGCAATCCCTTTCGTAGAATACAGTATTTCCATTACTTATCGTTTGTTGGGCAACAATATTTCCATGATATAAAAACGTAACAACAACCTGATCAGCCATAACGAAGTTGCAGGTCAGGGATTGAACCGAATCATTCACCTGGTCTATTGTTTCTGAGGATATCAGCTGGTCAGGAACATTGTTTAAACTGCCCCATCGCTCCCATGTAAACCTTGTTCCGGGCAGATTGTCATAATGGTACCAGGTATGGAAAAAGATATTTGAATCTCTGTTTAAACTTACTCTTAAGTTATTTCCGAAATTTGCCATTATCAATGAATCACCACTCAGCAACAAACCCGCATTATTGCCAGCGGTATAATTGAAGCCATCAAAGACCACACTAGACCCCGAACAGGCATATCCCGAATCAATAACTGCAATATTAATTGTCTGCACACTGCTGACTTCGTCTGTAACAGTGACAGAATATATACCTGCCGGCAGGCCACTGATGCTGCAGTTTGTGCTGCCGGTACTCCAGGAGTAACGGTATGGTGGAACACCACCATCGGCAACGGCATTTATTGACCCTTCATGTGCACCGGCACAACGAACATGGGTCACTGAGGTTTCTATTGTAAATAAACTGTCATATGTTTCAAAAAGAGAGCTGAACCCATTCTGCTCTGGTATCCAGGTTGAACCACTATCAAGACTTACTTCAGTAAACACATCAAAGTAGCTTGCTTTAACCTTTTCAGGTTCGGCGAGTTCGATGACGGTGAGTCCTTTTGATGCAAGGGTTGGACTTTCGCGAATCCTGAACCCGGGAGGAAGCCCTCCACCTGAAATACTCATAGAAAGCACTTCGTTGCTATAATATTCGGTGGAATCCACATTAATTTTATGAGTAAAACTCACTGAAATTGAAAATGCAGCAATATAATGCTGAAAGCTGATACCCCCGTTAACAGATAAATCCAGTGAAACGGTACCGGTTAAATTGTTAACTCTAGTGGAGTCTAAGGGCGGCGAAGGAAAATTAGAATAGTCATATAGATACAGGTGATTCAATTCAATTGTTCTGCCGTTGTAGCGGCTTGAGGAATTTCCTTTTGAACGAATATATTTACCTCCCGGCAACATGATACCCGGTTGATTCAAATTATGTGTAGGACATTCCACCAGGAAAAAGAAATCATTAAGGCCGCCCTCTGCATTGGAAAGGGCTCCTCCCCACTCATTTGTATTTGAATCGTAAGTGGCATTCTCATCCACACAACCCGTTGTATCGTTTTCCTGTTCTGAGTCATGGGTAATGGTCAGCTTATATTTCCCATCACCAAGGGGAATAAAATTGGTAACTGAAACCAGATGTGCCCCGCCACCCTTCCATTGAACAAATAGTTCCACATCCTGCTCAGATAAGATTTCATCTTCTATAAATCTAATGTCTTTGGGGTCGAATTGCCGTGTCTCAATGGCAATATTTTTTGACGCTAAATAGTCTTTTTTCAATTGTACCCAGTTTGGATCGACTGGATTTTTCCGGGTGGGAGACCAATCGAGTGCGGTCTTGAGGCTGCCAATACTGATATCACCATCAGGAATACCTACAAGATCATGTTTATCCTTTAAATACTTGAGACTGTTTGAAAAACCGGTAGGTGCACATGCATTTTTATCGGCTTCCTGGTTAGGGAAATTTTCATGACTTGCTGAACGTGTTGCCTTTCCACCTTCCTGTTTTTTTGCAGGTGGGGGTTTGTTCGTTCCACCGCCGCCGCCGTGATCAGGTTCTCCGGAAAATATTTTTACAAATGTCTGTATCACTGACCCTGTATTGGTAACAGCAGGTCTTGAAGTTAATACGTTGGTTGTTAGAGTGTACCCATAAGAAATACTTGAAACAGGAGCCCCATCAATACCGATGGGAAACCAGAACCTTTGCGTTTGAGAATTCCCGACCCCGTGCAAAGTAGCTACAGGCATATTCTCAATCACCCAACCTGTATCACGCACCAGGTTCAGGTATAGAATATGTGCTGAACCTGTGAAGGTTAGATCAACTGCACCCCAGTCGGAGTAATTGCTGATAGTTCCATTATAGTTAAAATTAAATTGGCCGAATTGTACAGATGACTGCCCGAAAGATGGTGCAACATAAATCAGTATATTTATCATTGCACTCAGAAAGAATAATATTGATCTCATTTTCTTTCCTCCTAAAATTAATGTGGCATCCTGAAATTTATTATTATCAAATCATTTCAATAACATCAGGAATGGTGAAAACTATCCTAAAATACATCTAAATATACAACATATTTTGCTGTTTTCAATGTATAATGTAAAAAAAAATTAAAAAGTATTTCCATTTAACAGAATATCAATGAAATACATTGATATTTCTTATCGGAGATGAGATTGTCCGAAAATACCTGAAAATATGCTGAACAATTATAGAGAATTGCTAATTTATCATATTGAAAAGTTGGACTCTGAACGTCTATAGCTTGATAAACTCCACTCTCCGGTTTTTTGCTTTATCTACTGAGGAAGAATTTCCATTTAAAGGCTCACTTTCTCCTTTACCGTCAGTTTCTATCCTTCCGGCATCGATACCAAAATTATCGGTAAGTTCTTTTTTGACAGATATACTCCGGCGCTTCGACAAATCCATATTGGAGATATCATCACCATCAGAATCAGTATGGCCGACAATTTTAATTTTCAGTGTTGGGTTATCTTTCAGTATCTGGGCAATTTCTTTCAGTGTAGCGTAAGATTCAGGTTTTACTTTATCTGAATTAACATCAAAGTGAATCCCATACGAAATAATTTTACCGTCCTTAAGTAATTTATTTCTCATGTCAGGCAATCCTGCTGCTATTCTGAAATTACTGATGATGGGGTTGGCTTCATCAGATGTTTCCATTCTGAAAATATTGTAAGTATATCCTGCTATCAATCCCCGAGGTAAATCAAGAATTTTATTTTCATTGGCATATAACCTGATCCTTTGTTTTTGAATCCAAAATGAAATATGATATTTTTCATTAGGTACAAACTTAAATGCACTGCTTCCCTGGTCTTTATATCCCTCATCAGCAGCCGACCAATTCGTCCAGGAAACCAGATCAAATCCGGGTGTAATCTTTATCCCTGCTTTGCCGGGTATTGCTCCTCCCTCACCGGGATTTTGCAATGTGCCCGAAACTAACATTAAATCAATTCCGTAAACACCTTCAGAATTGGTTGTGTTTTTAGGGACTATATCGAACTCAATAGTGAAATTTTCTGAAAAGTTTTCTTTTGCCTCGGGGATAAAAAAACCTCCTTTTGTCAGCTGGAACCATCGGCCCGGGAAATTTTCGGTAGTGACTATCTCACCGCTTCCATTAGTATTCCATTGGGCTGGAAAATCACCGACATTTTCGGAAGTGAAATCATCATAATAAATCACTTTTTCACCGGGGATGAAGTCGAATTTTGAATATACAGCGTTGTTTCCCTGTGAAAAACTTTTACTTATGAAAATCGCGGGGAAAGAAAACAAGACAATAATGTAGAAAAGTTGTTTTTTCATGTGGCTTGGAATAATTTTATATAAATGAGATTTGAATGAATAAAAGTAGTCAATTAAAATGAATAATTAAATCGGTGAATCTATCAAAGCTACTTTTAAATAATCTTTTCAGTGTTATTTCTTGATAACTTTCTACTATTAAACCTGATAAACTTAACATGTAATTTCTTAATTTTGCATTAAATATAAATAATTTATTTTATGAAGAAATTTATTATTTTCATTTTAATATTTTTACCTTTCAGCAGATTCTCAGCGATCTTCGCTCAGGAGAATAAATTCCTCAACTATTCTATCGCCGACGAGCTTATCCTGAGGAAAAAAGTGCTGGAAAATCCGAATTTAAAGCAACTTTATATTGACTTTGAGAAACAGTTTCGTACACGGATAAGTAGGATTAAGCAGCAGAAAACAGATACTCTGATTGACAGCATGCGTATCATTCCGGTTGTTTTTCACATCATCCACAAAGGCGGTATCGAAAATATTTCAAATGATCAGGTGCGGGATGCAGTTTCTCTTATTAACATAGATTATAATAAGCAAAATGCTGATACAGCGAATACCTATTCTATTTTTAAACCACTGGCTGCCAATTGCCGCCTTCAGTTCCGTCTGGCCAAGGTTGATCCGAACGGAAACTGCACTGATGGTATAGAACATATTTATGATCCGGAAACCAATTATGCTTATTTCCCGGTGATGAGCCGTTATGCATGGAGCCCCAAAAGATATATGAATGTGTATTCGGTTGCTTCCATTTATCCTTCAGGCATGTCTCTTCCTGAAGGTGCATTTATTGGTGGAATGTCTCCGTTTCCGCCAAGCAATCCGCTTTCCCAGTCGCTTACCGGAGGTGATACTCTGGCTGACGGTGTCCTCATTCGTCATGACTGTATTGGAAGCATAGGGACTGCTACCAGTATGGGAGGTATGCCGATCAATTCTATAAACCGTCCATTTACCCATGAAACAGGCCACTACCTGAATCTTTACCATACATTCAACAGTGTACTGGGTATGGGGTGCTATGAGATTGCCGGAATAAGTGGCGATGAAGTTGCCGATACCCCACCAGTTTCAGTCGCTACTCAAAACACAGGTTCCTCATGCTATCCGCCGGGATCAAGAAATACATGTACCAACGACAGCCCTGATTTACCGGATATGATAGAAAATTATATGGACTATCAATGGGGCTATTGTGCCAACATATTCACTCTTGGACAGTTAGACAGGATAAATGCAACATTGGCCAGCGATCGTCTTTACTTGTGCTCAAAAGAAAACCTGCTCGCAACCGGTGTTTTAGATACCAACCGTTTAATATGTATACCGAAAGCTGATTTCAATGCCGCTATAAAATCAGTTTGTGCTGGAGGCTCAGTTACATTTCAGAATATTTCCTACCGTGGCCCTGTTGACAGCCTGGTTTGGACTTTCGAAGGAGGCAATCCTGCAGTTTCATACGATAGATTTCCTGTAATCACTTATTCCAATCCGGGAGTCTATAATGTCACACTCAAGGCAATTAACTCTGCTGGTGAAGATAGTATCATCAAGACAGACTTTGTCCGCGTACTCAACCCTTCTGTTACAAGCGATTCGCCCGTGATTGAGGGATTTGAGAGTGGCCTTGATTCCACCTGGTTTGTGTACAGCGATGGTGGTAATTCATGGGAAGTTACTGATTCTGGAGCATTTAGTGGAAGCAGGTCAATGGTTATTAGAAATTATGCCGGCAATCCGACCGGAAGCAGTGATGAAATTATTACAAAAGCATTTAACCTCACTACACTCCCTGCTGGTAGTATGGCATTTATAAAATTTAAATTATCTTACTCAGGAAAGTATATACCGGGAAACATAATCCTCCCGGCCGACACAGGATATGACGCGCTGAGAATATACGGCTCCCATGATTGCGGGGCAACATGGCAAAGAGTTTATAATAAATCAGGCATTGCCCTAACAACAACGGCACCGGTGCAGACTAGTTTTATACCTTCAGCACAGGCGGCATGGCGGACCGAAAATGTGAATGTTAACCTTTTTCGCACTTACAACAATGTTCGATTTAAATTTGAATTTTACAGCAATGGGGGCAATAATCTGTTCATTGACGATCTGAACATTACCCTTGCTAACGATGGAATAGACGATGAAGGCGGGTTGGTCCCTGACCTGAATATTTATCCTGTGCCAGTAATATCATCTGCTGACATTTCATTTACTTTGCTTCAGAAATCAAAAGTTTCAGTAAGCATATATGACGTATTAGGCAGGCAAATCTCAGAGACCTTTAAAGGCGAGTTGCAGGAAGGTAAACAGAAAATTAATGTTGACAGAAATGCTTTCGGGAAAACAGGTATTTACTTTGTAAAGATCAATATTGACGGTTTTGTTTTTGTAAAAAAAGTGATAGCCGGATAAAAACTCTTCCTTAATTTCAACAAAATTTTACCATGAAATGACATACGAGCAGATAATAGAAAATATCCGTAAGAAAATATATCACCCCATCTATTTCCTCACAGGTGAAGAACCTTTCTATATTGATGAAATAGCCGATTCGCTGTTGGATAACGTTCTTTCTGAAATGGAAAAAGAATTTAATCTGACGGTTCTGTATGGGAAAGATACGGATGTAATTGCTATTGACGCCGCTGCAAGACGCTATCCAATGATGTCGAATTATCAGGTGCTTATCATACGCGAAGCACAGACCCTTGATAAAATAGAAGAGCTTGAACGTTACACCAAAGCTCCTTTAAAATCGACCATACTGGTGTTGTGTTATAAATATAAAAAACCTGACAAAAGAAAAAAATTCTTTAAGGACATTGAAAAGAACAGTGTGTATTTTGAGTCTCCTAAAATAAAGGAAGACAAACTTCCCGAGTGGATAAAGAATTACACACGGAAAAAGGGATATGATATAAGTCCCGAAGCCTCCGAATTGCTTGCAGAATACCTTGGCAGCGATCTGGGAAAAATAGCCAATGAAACTGCGAAACTCATGCTGAATCTTGAAAAAGGATCGGAAATATCAGTGTCATATATAGAAAAAAATATAGGTATTACCAAAGAATACAGTATCTTTGAGCTTCAGAATGCACTGGGAAAGAAAGATTTTTATCAGGCTAACCGTATTGTGAATAATTTTAATTCAAATCCCAAAGAAAACCCTTTAATTAAAACCATTGTCCTGCTTTATGGTTACTTTATGAAAGTATTTAAGTATCATTATCTTACCGATAAAAGTATGAATGCTGCTGCTTCAGTACTATCATGTTCCCCTTATTTTTTAAAAGATTATGAATATGCTTCAAAACGATACTCCGTTGAAAAGCTGAAGCACGTGATCGGGATTTTGAAAGAGTATAATCTCAAAGCTATCGGAATTAACAATAATTCGACTGAAACAGGAGAACTGATGAAAGAAATGATTTATAAAATTTTGCATTAATGATGAAAGACAATTTAATGAACTTCCTGAAAAACACTCTTATTGCTTTAATTATCCTTATAGGTTCATCCCACTGTGTTTTCTCTCAAACGGGAACAATCAAGGGTTTTATTTATGAAAAAGAAACAGGGGAACCTGTCATTTTCACCAATGTGTACCTTGAAAATACAACTTATGGTTCTTCGACTGACGTAAACGGATATTTTACCATCACAAGAATTCCAGCAGGATCATATAATCTGGTCATCAGGTGCATCGGTTACGATTCTCTGGAAATGAAGGTGGCGATAAAAGGAGGTGAAGTGCTGACAAAGAAACTCTATCTGAAAAAATCAGCTATAAACCTGAAAGAGGTCAATATATCTGCACAAAAAGAGATAGCCAGAAGCGAAACGATGACCTCTGTTGTTAAAGCCACACCCAAAGACTTAAAACAACTGCCTTCTGTTGGCGGCCAGCCGGATATTGCCCAGTATGTTCAGGTGCTTCCGGGTGTTATTTTTACCGGTGACCAGGGAGGACAATTATATATACGCGGCGGTTCTCCTATACAGAATAAGGTTCTTCTTGACGGAATGATCGTCTACAACCCGTTCCACTCCATTGGGATGTTCTCGGTTTTTGAAACGGATATTCTCAGAAATGCTGATATTTATACCGGCGGGTTTAATGCTGAATTCGGAGGGAGAATATCTTCAGTGATGAACCTCACAACACGCGACGGTAATAAAAAACGAGTTGCCGGGAAGCTCAGTGCGGGTACTTTCGGAGCTAATCTTATTCTTGAGGGTCCGATAATAAAACAGGATATGGATAAACCTGATAAAACTACCTGTTCTTTTCTTCTTTCTGCCAAAGACTCATATCTGAAACAATCTTCAAAAATATTTTATAAATACATAGATGATAACGGATTACCTTTTAATTACACTGATTTTTATGGCAAAGTATCGGTAAATGCTGCCAATGGGAGCAAAATAAATGTTTTTGGTTTTAATTTCAACGACAATGTTAATTATCGTTCGGTTGCCGATTATAAGTGGTATTCGGGTGGCGCAGGTGCGAATTTCCTGATTATTCCCGGAAAGGCACCAATGCTTATGGAGGGAAATTTTGCTTATTCATTGTACAATATCTCGTTTGATCAGAAATCTTTTCCATACCCGCGTTCCAGCGAAATCAGCGGCTTTAACGGAGGTCTTACTTTTACATACATTGCCGGTAAAAGTCAGGTCAAATACGGCCTCGACATGCTTGGGTTTAAAACCGTTTTTAGTTTTTTTAACTCCATCATGAGACAAATTTCACAGCAGGAAAATACTTCTGAAATTGCAGCATTTGTAAAATATAAATTTGCCACAAAAAAACTGGTTATTGAACCCGGCTTCAGAATTCATTACTATGCCTCCCTTGACAACTTTTCACCTGAACCAAGGCTGGCGATTAAATTTAATGCAACCGATTTTCTGAGGATTAAATTAGCAGGTGGATGGTACTCCCAAAACCTGATCGCTGCAAATTCTGATCGCGATATCGTGAATCTGTTTTACGGCTTCCTTTCAGGCCCGGATAATCTTCAGACCGTGTTCGACGGAAAGGAAATCACTCATAAATTACAAAAAGCTCAACACATCATCCTTGGCTTTGAAATTGATGTTCTCAGTCATATGACCCTGAATATTGAAGGATATTATAAATATTTCTCACAGTTGACGAATATTAACCGCAACAAGATATTTGACGATACACCAGAGTATTCTTCCAAGCCTGATTATATTAAAAAAGATTTTATTATTGAAACGGGTGATGCTGAAGGAATAGACTTATCACTGAAATATGACCATAAGCAAATCTATTTATGGATGGTTTATTCACTCGGTTATATTAATCGTTTCGATGGAGTAATCCATTATGTTCCTCATTACGACCGCAGGCACAATATTAATATTGTTGCCTCTTATACTTTTGGTAAGAACCTTAACTGGGAAGTGAATGCCCGGTGGAATTTCGGTACTGGGTTTCCGTTTACTCAAACCCAGGGCTTTTATGAACATTTAAATTTCACAGATATAAGTACGGATTATACGACGACTAACGGTGATTTATCCCTGCTGTATGCCGATTACAATGAAGGCCGTTTATCGACTTACCATCGCCTTGATGTTTCGGCAAAAAGGCGTTTTGATTTCAGCAAGAATTCATCACTCGATGTCATGTTGAGTATCATTAATGTGTATAACAGACCTAACATTTTTTATAAAGACAGAATAACCGGGGAACGTGTAAACCAACTCCCGGTTCTTCCGAGCATAAGTTTAAGCCTGAGCTTCTGATCACAAAAAAAGTGAATAAAGAATTACTGAAAGCATGGATATTGTCGGCCCGGACGAGAACTTTACCTTTATCGCTTGCAGGAATGATGATGGGTAGTTTTCTGGCTCTGAGCAAGGGTAAATTCAATATCTGGGTGTTTGTTTTTGCTGCGGTGACATCATTACTTCTTCAGATATTATCAAATATGGCAAATGACTATGGCGATTCTGTCTGGGGCGCCGATAATATTCACCGGGAGGGTCCTGACAGGGCTGTACAGTCTGGTATGATCACTGCCGCCTTGATGAAAAAGGGGATAAAAGTGATTGTTATCATAACATTGATTTCAGGTTTACTGCTGTTGTTTTCAGCAGGAGGGTTCAGCCTGAAAAGCGCCTTTATGAAACAGGGCTTTCTTATTTTCCTGGCGGCAGGCATTCTTGCAATTATTGCAGCCATATTATATACCAATGGTAAGAAACCTTATGGATACATTGGTATGGGTGATATTTTTGTATTTCTGTTTTTTGGTCTGACCAGCGTCATTGGGACTTTCTACCTGCACACACTCACCTTTGATCTGAAATGCCTTCTGCCGGCTGCAAGTTGCGGTTTTTTCTCCACGGCGGTGCTAAACCTGAATAATATCAGGGATATTAAATCTGATATCCTTGCCTGCAAGAAATCCATCCCTGTACGCATCGGCAGAAGAAATGCAGTTTATTACCATATCATGCTATTGCTTGCCGGGTTCGCTACAGCTGTAATATATCTGATCATTTCTTTCCAGTCATTCAGACAATTCATTTTTATTCTGACCTTCCCGCTCTTTGTAATTAATGCCGTTGCTGTATACAGGAATCAAGATGCAAAGAAACTTGACCCTTATCTGAAGCAGTTGGCTTTAAGTACATTACTTTTTGTTATCTGCTTCGGACTGGGGATTTTACTTTAAATAGAATAACATGAAGATTATCAGATTATTTCTTTTATCTGCAGTCCTTGTTTTTTTTGTAACACCCCGTGTTCATTCCCAGCAGGTATCACCATGGAAACAATTCAGAAAACTCAGTTGTCCTGAAAAGAAATGGGTGGTGGCTCATCTGTTCATTGCTTCGAAAACCTGGAAACTTACCCGTTTTGTACTACAGGTCACCGATAGCATCAGAACTTCGGGTTTACTTGACGGTGATCCTGACGGAGGACAGGTTGATGCTTTCCGGCATGCATATTGGATGGCTTATTTATCCCATCACATTGGCCGAAAAAGAGCCTATACACTTGGAGTAGCGCACGAAAAGGGGAATTATCTGGAGTATAAAAACAATATAGTTGAAGAAGGTAATGTCCCCGATAAAATCAGCAGCGACATGGATTTTTGGAATAATAACAAAGGGCTGGATCTGGGAATGATATTCAAAAATGCTGGCTCCTATGAATTGAAAGCACTTGTTCTGGAAATATTATTGAAAGGTGAATTGAAAATCATCAGAAAAACCCGTAAAGGAGAGTTCTTAGATTGCAATGGAAATATTATCAGCAGTGATTCTTTAAAAGGACAGTGGATCAATAATAAATGCCTTGTTCCTTCAAATGTTCAGAGGAAAAATTAATTCGTAATTTTTAATTTAATTTTTCAGGCATCTCACCGAGAAAGCACTTTGCTTGACGGTATAACGGTTACGATAAACTTTATCATACATGGTATACAAATTTCTGAACAGAACATGATATGCACTGGTTTCCGAAGATGACCAGAAATAACCGGCATCTTCTTTCAGGATAAACGTACCGTCGAAATACCGGTAACCACTCAGCAAAGCATCAAACCCGGAAGTATACCCGTTTTTCATATTCATGCCTGCATCTTTTCCTCTCCAGCCTACAGTATCAGGACTGGGTATTTTACTGTCAATCCATCTTTCCAACTCATAAAAATCGTGGTCTGTCGGTATATGCCACCCTGCCGGGCAAATACCCTGTGTGCCTTCACTGTCAACATAGTTCATCATTTCGTCCCAGTCGTACAAACCACCATATTTAATACAGTTTTTTACCAGATTATCATAGCAATATTTTTCAATGACACCGTTATTGGAAGCATCTGAATGGATATAGTTTGTTGTTGAGCTGGCAACGAATTCACCAACATTCAGGTTTTCTCTCATCCAACACTGGTTGCCAATTTGAATGGTATTATATGTCATTCCCTGATATTCAACCCTCTGTATGCTGCTGCAGGGTTTGTTTGTAGTGCCGGGAAGTTTTGCCCCTTCAACCTGATCTTTATTACATCCGGTAAAACTTAAGATACAGATTATTCCTATAATACATAAAAGACTAAACCTGTTTGGCATAATAAATTGGTTTTGAACTGTAAAAATATGCAAAATATGGGTATGTTTCCAAATTTGAAATGAATTTTATATATTTATATATTATTCAAGCGACAGGTTAAGATACCTCGGATATCTCACAGAATACTTATACGTCAGCACTTTCTTTTCACCTGCATCCAGATCCAGCTTCCAGGTCAGTTTGCCTGTCTTTTCGTCAACTTTTGCATCAGAGGCCCCAAGCTGCTCAACCGACACTGACTTTTTTTCTGATAACCTTATCAGCGACTTCCAGTTCCGAAATCAGGTTCAGTTTTCCCTGCCTGATTTCGTTCAGCCTGATCCTGTAATAATCGGCAGCTTCTTTGATTTCAGACATTTTAGCCCCGGTATAATCTGTACCAAGGTGACTATTGTCCAGTAAAAGTTTTTCCTCCAGGTCAAAAACAGCAATTTTGTTTTTTACCTCTTTTATTTTTTGTTCCTGTTGTTTTATTTTTTTTTCGGTATCGGTTTCTTCTTTTCCTTTTTTACTCTCTGCCAGTGAACTGATTTGCTGCTTCACTGACAGAATCTTGGCATTAGTTATGCCGTTCACCTGAACGCTTTTTGGGTTGATCTCCCAGGGCAACTGGTTGATGATTGACAGGTACTTTCCCTTTTTTATTTTCAGAGCAGCATGACGTGTGATCTGCGCACCGTCGAAAAAAACGGTCACATCGGTAATTTTTGAGCCGGCCCAGAGTGTGTCAATATCACCGCAATAAGTACTAATAGGAATCAGCAATGATAAAATGATGATTAACTGTTTTATACGTGTAATGTTTAAAAGTCAATATTCTGATCAATTAAAAATTAACTTAAATATACGAAAACAGGGGATAATGTTCAAGTGAAATCGGTAATATTTTATTATTATCGGAACTTTATTCTGATAGAAATTCCTTAAACCACAAACCCGAATCCTTGATGATCCGCTGCTGGGTTTTGAAATCGCAGTAAACCAGCCCGAAACGTGGCCTGTAACCTTCAACCCACTCAAAGTTGTCCAATAATGTCCATACAAAATAACCCTTTACATTCACACCTTCGTTCTTAGCTATAAGAACATTGCGAAGATAATCCCGGAAATACTGCATCCTTTTTTCATCATGCACTTTCCCGTTGATGACCTCGTCGGGAAAAGCACTTCCATTTTCTGTTACATAGATATCTTTGACAGGGTATTTTGAAAATTTCTTTAATAAATGGTAAATGCCTTCCGGATAGATTTCCCATCCCATTTCTGTTGTAGGAACACCCCGCTTCTGAGGTGTGACTTCTTTTTCAAAAAGAACCGGAGGGAATATGCTCCATTTGGCTAAATGCCGGGTATAGGTTTGTATGCCGATAAAATCAAAATCAAACTTCATTTTTTCTTCGTCTCCCGGTTGGATATATTTATTGAGTTGTTTGCCAAACATTTTCATTAAAACAGAAGGATAACCCATTCCCATGGCCGGTTCCACGAACATACGGTTGAGAACTGCATCAATGCGTTCGGCTGCCTTAATATTACATTCCTTCTGATCTACGGCATCCACATGGGCACAGGAGAAGGTAGTGCCAATATAAGCATCGGGGATGTTGCTGCGGATAATACGGCCGCCTTCAGCCTGGCATAAAGCAGCATGATGGGCGGCAGGAATGAAACTGCTTAGCCCCTTCTTGCCCGGAGCATGTATGCCAAGCATATAGCCTAATGCCGTAATTACAGTGGGCTCATTGAGCACCATCCAACTCTTCACTTTGTCGCCATAGCTTCGGGTGACAACATCCACATATTCCGAAAACCAGTTGAACATGTCCCGGTTTGTCCATCCGCCTTTATCCTGGAGAACCTGAGGCAAATCCCAGTGATACAATGTAACCCATGGTTCAATGCCTGATTTGAGTGTCGCATCTATCAGACGGTGATAGAAATCGATACCCTTCAGGTTCACCTTGCCTGTTCCTTCGGGTAGAATGCGGGTCCATGCCATAGAGAAACGGTTCACTCCGAAATTCATTTCTCTGATGTTGCTGATGTCCTGTTCATAAAGATGATAAAAGTCGCAGGCAACATCACCCGTCGATTTATCTTTTATCTTTCCGGGCGTATGTGAAAACCTGTCCCAGACAGATTCTGATTTACCGTCCAGATTATAAGCTCCTTCAATCTGATAAGCAGCTGTGGCAACACCCCATTTGAAATCCTTCCCGAAGTCCTTCCCGCTGAATAATTTATTTTCCATGTTTGTAAAATGTTATGTAATCAATATCATTATTAATTCAATTATCTGTTACCGGATACCTGAAAGAATTTGCAATCCGAATCTCAGAATAAATTTATAATTTCTGATTTTTAATTTTAATTCACAATTATAATTAATAATATCTATGCCGTAAATTTAGTAAAATTATTCTTCCTTCAGAAAATTGCGTACTTCATTAAAAACAAGCTGTCGATCCTGACCGAGAACGCACAGATGCATGGAATTCTGCAAACGGAATATCCTTTTATCTTCAGACGATATCCGGTGGTAAATAATATCGGCGCTTTCATGTTTAACTGCTTCATCGTTAAATGATTGTATTATCAATATCTTGCCCGTGACTTTTTCCAGGTTTTTCGTTGCAGCCCTTTTCGCTTTTAGAACCTCATAGAACGAAGTGACCGGGAATTTTGAATAATCCACATCATAGAGGTCCACTTTCAGTTTGCCTTTCTTATGAAAGGAAGCATAACGGATAAAATACCTGAACACAGGTATAAGGCTGGCAAGGAAAGCGTTGTGTATTTTAACGGGAGTGGAAATAAGTACAATTTTATCCGGCTGATGTTTTTCGCTTAAAAGCAGGGTAAGCACTCCTCCCAGTGAAAACCCCGTGACATACACTTTCTCATATTTTTCTTTAAGTTTCAGGTAGGTATCTTCAACATCGGCATACCATTGCTGCCATCGGACACCTGATAATTCTTTAACATCAGTGCCGTGGCCTTTAAGCAAGATAGCGTGCACATCGATGCCGGATTTAAAGATAGCATTACCTAATGGGCGTACCTGACCCGGAGTACCACTGAATCCATGAATGATCAGGCAGGCTTCATTATAGCCTGCTTCTAAGTGGAAATCAGAGGCATATGGATGGAAAAACATGTTGCCGGATCTTGATGGTTAAAATTCAAATTTCAGGTTTAGTTCAAAACAACTTATGCTCCGGCGAAATTAAGAAAATAATTTTTAGCATCTTTGCAAAACATTTCCATATCCGATAACCATGTCAATAAAGGTAGATCATATTTCAAAATTATACGGAACACAAAAGGCCCTTAATGAGGTGTCATTAGAAGTTAAAAAAGGGGAAATTGTTGGTTTGCTGGGGCCGAATGGTGCAGGGAAAACCACACTGATGAGAATCCTTACCTGCTTTTTACCCCCTTCTTCGGGAAATGCTTCAGTCTGTGGTTTCGATATCATTGAAAAGCCAATACAGGTTAGGGGAAAAGTTGGTTATCTCCCTGAGAACAATCCACTTTATACAGATATGTATGTGAAGGAATACCTCGAGTTTGTTTCGGGCATTTATCATCTGGGAAGCAAAACGAAAGCCCGCATTGCTGAAATGATCGATATTACCGGCTTGCAATCAGAACAGACCAAAAAGATCGGTGCACTGTCAAAAGGTTACCGGCAAAGGGTAGGTCTTGCCCAGGCCTTGATCCATGATCCTGAAGTGCTCATCCTCGATGAACCTACTTCCGGATTGGATCCAAACCAGATCATTGAGATCAGGGAGTTAATTAAAAAAGTAGGCAAAGAAAAAACTGTACTGTTGTCAACGCATATTATGCAGGAAGTTGAAGCTATTTGCCACAGGGCTATAATCATTGACCTGGGGAAGATAATTGCAGACGACCTGACGGCTAACCTGTCAGCCAATTTCTCAGGTAAAAATATCATTACTGTGGAATTTAACACCGATGTTGATCCGGAACTAATCAGAACCATACAGCATATTACACTTGTACGCAATATTCACGATAAACTCTGGGAAATTACCACTGATAAAGATCATGACATCCGTAACGAGATATTCAGGTTTGCCGTCGATCATAATATTTCGGTTCTTTCAATGCAGAAAGAAGAGAAAAGCATGGAAGATGTTTTCCATGCCCTGACTAAAAAATAATCTTCAATTTAGAACGGATACAAATAGTTTTTCTATCTTTGCAAATAAGTGGATAGATTTGAATGATTGCAACCACGGAAAAAATGCTAAAAAATATTCTTTTCGCATGTAAACAATCCCCATCTATCTCTGTTTATTAAATTACTAAATTCAACTTAATTATTACAAACATGGGATATTTATTTACATCAGAATCGGTTTCTGAAGGACATCCTGACAAAGTATGTGATCAGATCTCGGACGCATTGCTGGATGAATTTTTAAGGCAGGATCCTGACTCAAAAGTTGCCTGCGAAACCTTTGCCACAACCGGTTTAGTGGTATGCGGAGGTGAAGTTAAAACAAACGGATATGTACACGTTGATGAGATAGTCAGAAAAACAATCAGAAAAATTGGGTACACTAAAGCCGAATACCGTTTCGATTGTGACTCCTGTGGCGTGATTACTGCCATCCATGAACAATCGCCTGATATAAATCAGGGTGTGGAAAGAAAAAATGCCGAGGACCAGGGTGCGGGCGATCAGGGTATGATGTTCGGTTATGCTTGCAAAGATATGGATAACTTTATGCCGCTGCCGATTGAATTAGCTCATATCCTTTTACAGGAACTGGCTGCGATCAGAAAAGAAGGCAAATTGATGACCTACCTCAGGCCCGATGCAAAATCACAGGTTACAGTTGAGTATGACGATCATGGAAATCCCTTACGTATCGATACCATTGTGATTTCAACCCAACACGATGACTTCGATACCGAAAAGAATATGCAGAAAAAAATAAAAGAAGATATTCAGATTATTCTTTTACCAAGGGTAGTTAAAGCATTACCCAGGCGTATCAAACCTTTATTCGATAAGAACTGCAAATTATTTGTAAACCCAACAGGTAAATTTGTCATCGGAGGCCCTCATGGTGATACCGGACTTACCGGAAGGAAAATTATAGTGGATACCTATGGTGGACGGGGAGCTCATGGCGGTGGAGCTTTTTCAGGGAAAGATTCATCAAAGGTTGACCGCTCAGCCGCATACGCTGCAAGGCATATCGCAAAAAATATTGTGGCTGCCGGCATTGCTGATGAAGCGCTTATCCAGGTTGCTTATGCTATTGGTATTGCTCAGCCCGTCGGCGTGTATGTGAACACAAACAATACGGCTAAAGTAAAAAACTCTGATGGCAAGCCTATGACTGACGGTGAGATATCGGATAAAATTAAAAAGATATTTAACCTCAGGCCTTACGCTATAATTGAACGATTTGGCCTGAAAAATCCAATTTTTGAAGTGACAGCTTCATACGGACATTTTGGAAGAGATGTTTATTCGAAAGAAATTGAAGTGACATATCAGGATAAAGACACAATAATTAAAAAATCAGGCAATAAAGAAAAGTACTACAAAAAAGTTGAATTTTTTGGTTGGGAAAAGCTCGATTATATTGATAAGCTGAAAAATGAATTTGGTATAAAATAAATTCAAATAAGGGAGCTTAAGCAATTGCATTAATCATTATGGACTTCTATATTTATCAGACTTGACAGCAACAGAATTTTTTAACACCTTCAAACCCAGGATGCCCCGGCGATACCTTCTGTTTCTTGCAGCTGTTGTCTGGACATTTGCAGGGGGGATGCTGTTGTTTAGAGGCATTAGCCTTCTGGAGAATGTTAAAGGATATATAGCTTTAAGAATATTAGCCAGCTTGATAGGAGGCGGGATATTTTACTGGCTGTTGTTTTATAAAATATCACTGAAGCACAGTATACGTATATTGAACCTGAAATACGACTATCCTTGTATTTTTTCCTTTTTTAGCATAAAAAGCTATATCATGATGGCCGTTATGATTTCGTCCGGTATTCTGCTCAGGAGATCGGGGATTTTATCACCGGCATATATGTCAGAATTATACATGACGATGGGAATACCTTTATTCCTTTCTTCCTTAAGGTTTTATTATTATGGCTTAAACTACCGCCATTTAATAAAGATCAGTGAGTGATTTTAATGTTTACTTTCCTATGGTGAAACTTTAAGGCTGAGTGTATCATCAGCCACAAATAGAAATGAATTAATGTGCGATGAGCAATCGTTTCGGTTGGCTCTTAATATTTCCTTTCTGCAGATAATACAGGTAAATCCCTGAACTCAAATGCGATGTGTTCAGGAAGAATGATGATGAACCTTCAGTGAGAGGACTGCTGAGTATTTTCCTCCCGTTGAGATCATTAACATATAATACAGTGCCTGCGCTGTAGTTTGTGATTGGAATTGTTGTGTAATCATCAGCAGGATTAGGATAATTTTGCCCGCTCATCAGAACATTTATGGCCTGATCGAATTCTATACCTGTGATGGTATTGTGAAACCAGTCATGGATAAGCTTCACAATCTGAACTTTAACTGCAGAATCCTGCAATTGTTCCAGACTGAAACCCAGGTAAACGGTTCTGTATGTACCGTTTGTTGCCCTCACAGCAGCAACTTTTGCTGTGGTGTTATAATAAAATATCGGTATTCCTGCACCTGTTGCATTCAGTTGGTCAGGATAAAAGTACGGGCCATTATTTCCACTACCGTATAAATTGACAACAGCGGAGGCGGGTGTTCCTGCGAAAATAACATCGGATGAATCACTGATAAGGTTGTTGTTTGCAGCACCTCCATCGTCAGCAAACGAAGCATTAAGGTAATTGGTGTAGAATGCCTGGGTGGTTGTTGTTCCGTTACCTCCGTTGGTGAGATCCCAAGTATCCCAACCGACATCCTGGCCGGAAATCATCAACCTGCCTCCGTTATCAAGGATGCTTTTAAATGCAGCAACATTATCATTGGTCAGACCCGGAAACGACCATCCGACATTAAAATACACATACCTGATATTACTCAGAGCGGTGTCTTTTATGCCTCTGAGGAAAGTCTCCTGTAAAATCGGTGCAAATGTCGTGTTTCCAGCTGCCAGTAAACCCTTGATATAGTATTTTTCAAATTCACCGGTCCTGGAGGGAAGCCCATCTCCCCAGGGGGCATCGTTATTAACTATCAGGTCAGTTATCCCCTGAATGACATTGGCCTGCAGTGTCTGACCGGAAAAGGTATCTGAAATGCATTTGACTGTAAGGAAATCGCTGCAAACGCCGGGATTATTATCTGTACTGATAGTCAGGTTAATATTTGCCGAAGACCTTCCCGGCAGGCTTATAGTCATCGTATCGTTGCTCTGCAGGGAATTGATTTCAAAAGAACATGCCCAGCCAGCAGGGTTAGAGGTATTCAGCTTAACATTGAAATGTGAGGTGCTTTCACTCAGGTTATAGACTTTAAACTGAAACGTTTTTGTGACACTTTTGCTCGATGCTAAAAATCCTTTGCCGGCAGGAACAAATTCCCATTCCGGGTCAATAGAGGAACCGGAATTGATAACCTCCTTTGTCGTTGTATTCTGAATAAAAGCAACGGCATATATTTTGGATGTATCCCATGTGGCAACATCAAGATTGTAGGAATAATTGAACACTACCGAATCTCCCATAGCCGCAGGTGTATAAGCATCTCCTGTTGCATTGGGCAGCATCTTTCTGAAAACATCAGGAAAATATTTTTCTCCGTTTTGTCCGGGAGCTGATGCATAATTAATTTCCTTTTCAACCACTGCAGTAAGTATCCGGTAGCTTCCGGCAGGAACTGTGTTAAGAGAATAAACAATAATCCTGACATCCCTGGATGATCCGCTGGTGCTTTGCTTAACCTTTATCCGCACAGGACTGACATCTAAGGTGGCTTTATCCACCATTTTTCTGGTAACAGCTGCAGGCCCTCCGCTGAATTTGTTTCCCAGCATTTTCACATTAGGAACACCTGTCACAGAATAATAGGTAACCCTGCTCTGAACCTCAGCCGTATTGTATGCGTTCATAGGATCGGTGCCGGGCCAGTCTGTGTGGTAGGTGACATGATGAATTTTACCGTAATATTTCTTTAATATTAGTGTGTCAAAAATTGGATTTTGAGCAGCACACGGGGTACAGCTGGCATTGGTAAAATGTTCAAACAGAACATATTTCTTAGCCTGTGCATTTGCTTTGAAAGAGTAAGCAAGTGAAAATAAAAAAAAAGCACCTAATAATTTTACCTTCATGTTGTCAAAATTGAATATTGATAAATAATTTGCAGCAAATATAATAAAATATATGAATAACTATATATAAGTGAAATTGGGTCGATATCACTTTACGGGACAGAAATTCGTGATAAAAGGCCTTAAAAAAATAACAGATTATTTCACAATTAATTTCCGGGTAAAAATAGCTGAATGATTGTCAACGACAGAATAGAAGTACACACCTTCTCTGATGTCGCTCAGGTCAATGGTGACCTTTCCTGAGTTATTGGTCAAAGGCTGATCTTTAACAATTGCACCAATACAGTCGCGTATTATCAGCCTTGCATTGTTTATGTTTTTTGGAAGGGTATATTTTATCATGGTATAATCGGAAGCCGGATTTGGGTATGCATATGACAGATCGGTATAAGCGGTTTTAGGATTGTTGATTCCCAGAGCTTCGATAATATAGTTTACAGTAACACTTAAAGTATCAGACACATTATTTACGTTGTAAAAAAGGTAACGGATCAAAGAAGTTCCTGCATTCATCTGAGGTTTGTATTCACCCTGAAATTCATAGGTCGTATCGTGGGCTCCAATGTTAATGGTCTGCTCACTTGTATCAAGTGTTGAAGCATAGCATTGTCCCCAGCAGAAATTATTGGTGGTACCCGGTATAGTGCTTATGGTATGCCTTATTACTTTAACACTTTCAGTTGAAGCCGAAAGATTGACAATGCTGATGTAGCAATTGATAACACTTTCATTTGCCAATCCGTAGGTATTTACAATTCCCCCATTGGGTATACTTCCTTCGCTGTCGAAGGCTGCCAGGTTCTGGCTGAAGGAGAATATGGAGATAAAGCTGAGAGATAAGAGAATAAATATTTTTTTCATATCAATTTATTTGAGAAGCTTTCATCAAAAATCATGCAAAAAACTTATTAATGATAAGTTTTATAACAGATTCTTTCAGAAGAATTTTATTTTAATAGAAAGATTAGGGTAAATGGATTGACAATGTTAAAGATACTTTTACTTCAAACTAATTTTATAACGGGAAGAAATGTTCTTAACCTTATCATAAACTTCTACCAAAAGAATCCCTTTTGAATAACTGGATATGGGTATAGAAATTTCACTGTCATTAGAGCTGTCTCCAGTCAGATATTTTCCGTTGACATCGAAAATTTTAACCAGGAGATTGCTTGATGCAAGGTTCTGAACAATTAGATTGGTGGCATTAGAGTAAACAACAATATTTTCATTAGCCTGTTTTTCACTTATATTCCATCCGTCAGGTAAAACGTATTTTGATACAAACTTCCAAATTTCTTCCGTATATGAAACATCGTTATTGGGAAGAAAAAGCCATTGGTGGTCGGCGCCATTTACTTTATAGAATTCAACATCGGCACCTGTTGTGGGAGCGGCGTAAAAGTAATTTTCCACTGTCATATTATCGTTTGCCGTATTAGGAAATTCTTTATAAACCGGAGTCTGCTCGCACTGATTGTTGGTTCGCCAATAGCTTACAAGAGCTTCGGGATCCAACCCGTACATATTTCCGGTATAATATACTGTTGAGTCGGCAGTGCCATGGAAGTGACAAACAGGAATAGGTCTAACAGGATGGCAGGTAAGGCCGCTGCCTATAGTTCCTGCAACCGAAGCGATAGCAGCAATTTTATTACCTTTATCACATGCCATCCGGTTGCTCATAAAGCCACCCATTGAAAACCCGCAAACATAAATACGTTTTGAATCTATATTATACAAACGCGAAGTTGTATCTATCAGTGCCTGCATAAATCCGACGTCATCCACATTTGCATTCAGGGTAATGCCCATATAACCTGCACCGGAATTCCACGCCGTCCCTACAGTATAACCGTAAACCGAAGCTACTAAAGCCTGAGGTGTAAGAACGATAAAATTTGCGGTATCGGCAACGCGGTTCATTCCTATACCGTAGAAGTTATTCATGTCATCACCAAGGCCATGCAGGCAAATCATTAGCGGAACCTGTGTGGCGTTGTTATGAATGGCAGGAACATATTCAATATAAGATCTGGATACTCCGCCGAATGTAATAACTTTTGATGTTTTCTGCCCATTGACATTTATAAATAAAAAGGCAAATGCAATTAAAAAGTATAACTTTTTCATTATTTTATAATTTTAATTAATTTACTACAAATATATATACAAATAATTTATTAGATATAATTTTTATGCATAATTATTTAGTTGTTATTTTTTTTAATACTTTTGAAATATAAAATAATTTAATGTCAATAAAATTTAATCTATGAAAAAATTATTCTTCTTTTTTATGACTATGTGTTTAGTATATACTACTTATTCACAGGCGCCTAAATCGACAAGGAAGGTCCTTGTTGAAGAAGCAACAAGTGCATCCTGCAGTTATTGCGGGCAGTACAATCCCGCTTTTAATACCCTGCTGCAGGCAAATGTAAGCAAGGTGATATCATTAAAATACCAGGGAAGGGTGGGATTTGATCCGATGTATAACCAGAACAGTGCCGAAGTGGATGCCAGGGATGCATATTATAACCTTACAAGCCAACCCAACTGTGTTATTGATGGCAATTACTACAAAGGGCATATTGCTTATGTTGCTCAGTCTAAGCTAGATTCAGTTGCAGCAATTTCCGCACCTTTCACTATCACTTTAACTCATAATTTATCGGCTGATTATGATTCTGTATTCATCACAGCTGTGATCACAGCCACGGAAGACATCACGTTCACAGGGCCACTAGTCGCTCAGGTTGTCATTACTGAAAGTGAAATCCATTTCTGTAATGCTCCGGGTACAAACGGGGAAACGGACTTTTATAATGTGATGAGAAAAATGCTGCCCAACAACCTCGGAACATCTCTCCCGACAACTTGGACAAACGGTCAGGCACAGACCCTGAATTTTGCTGTTCCTGTCCCTTCATATCTTTACGATGTCAGCAACTTATCGATAGTCGCATTTGTTCAGGATAACTCAGATAAAGATGTTAAACAGGCTGCTTTCAGCCCCCCTCAACCTCTGACTCTTGATGCAGGTATGGCTTGCGGCGCAATTACCAATATTGCTGTTTTAAATTGCCAGACGAACATCACACCCCATGTTAATATTAAAAATTTCAGGACTATACCCATTTCTACTGCTGATATAAAATATAAAATCGACAACAACACAGAAGCAACTTTCAACTGGTCGGGCACTTTAGCAGCAGGAGCAACAACAACTGTTAATCTGCCTCAACTCACAGTTGCTGCCGGTACTCATACTTTAACGGCAAGGGTCGTTAACCCCAACAGCAACATTGATTATAATGCTGCCAATAATACGGCAACCAAGACATTTACTATCATAGGAACATATTCACCTATGCCGGTCACAGAAACTTTTGCTTCGACTACTTTTCCTCCCGCTTCCTGGATCAATGAGGATCCTGACGAAGATGGTATTGGCTGGTCGAGAAAATCTGGAGCAGGTGGATTTGGGCAAAGTACTTCCTGCGCAAAAATTGATTTCTGGACAAGCCCCACTGGTAATATTGATAATTTATACACGCCTCCTTTGAATCTTTCCGGATCAACAACTGCTTTTGTGTTGTTCAACTATGCTTATGCACAGTATAATACAGCCTCCAATGACGGATTTAATGTTGAGGTTTCAACCAACTGCGGCGCATCATGGAATTCCGTATGGTCGAAAGCAGGTACAGCATTGGCAACAAGGGCCGCAACAACATCGAATTACAGTGCTCCTGCTGCAGGTGATTGGAAATCAACGTATGCAGATCTTACAGCATATGCCGGACAAGCCAATGTGTTTGTTAGATTCCATGCTATCAGCGACTATGGTAACAATGCTTATATTGATGATATTCAGATTGTACAGAACAACAATAATTCAATAACTGAAACTACTGAAAATGCTTCGGTGATAATCTACCCGAACCCTTTTAATGATTTTACCAACATCCGGTTAAACCTCATCCAGCCGTCATCCGTTAATTACAGGGTGTTTAATGCTACCGGTTCCCTGGTTTATTCTGAAGATGCAGGCAATCTAAACATCGGAAATCATTCATTCCGGTTTAACAGTGATAATCTAACTTCCGGTATTTATTTCATCCAGATTATGGTTGGCAATGAAATGATCACCAAAAAAATAAGCATCAATAGATAACAGATGCTGTTGAAATAAAAAGGAGCCTGAACAGCTCCTTTTTTTTTGGATTTCACTTAGGAAAACAGCTTTTGAATGATTGCATCATCGGCATAACTGGGCAGTGTGACTTTAAGGCCCGGTTCTTCATTCATCGCCCTTTTTATGGCGAACACAGCTTCATCATTACGTGCCCAGCTTCTTCGGGCTATTCCGTTATTCACATCCCAGTGAAGCATCATTCGCAGGCGTCTGTCACAGGCTTCGCTTCCATCAAGAACTAACCCGAATCCACCGTTAATTACCTCGCCCCAGCCAACACCACCGCCGTTATGTATCGACACCCAGCTTGCACCTCTGAAAGCGTCTCCTATCACATTCTGGATAGCCATGTCTGCTGTAAATTTTGAACCGTCGTAAATATTCGATGTTTCTCTGTATGGAGAGTCTGTCCCGGAAACATCATGGTGATCACGGCCAAGAACAACAGGAGCAGATATCTGACCATTCCTGATAGCCTCATTGAACTTTCTGGCAATTCGCGTTCTTCCTTCACAATCAGCATAGAGGATCCTGGCCTGTGAGCCGACAACAAGCATATTTTCATTGGCAGACCTGATCCACCGTAAATTATCGTTGAGTTGTTGTTGAATTTCTGCAGGAGCGGTCAGGAGCATATCTTCAATAATTTGTCCGGCAATATTATCTGTTTTTTGAAGATCGTCCGGATGGCAGGAAGTGCATACCCACCGGAAAGGTCCGAATCCGTAATCGAAACACATAGGACCCATAATATCCTGAACATATGACGGGTATATAAAGTCATCATTTGTTTTCATCACATCTGCACCGGCTCTTCCGGCCTCGAGTAAGAATGCATTGCCATAATCCCAGAAATACATCCCTCTTGAAGATATTTTATTGATGGCATCGACCTGCCTGATTAAAGAAGCCTGCACTTCCTTTTTGAATTGGTCAGGTTCCTCGGCCATCATTTTTTTTGCTTCTTCGAAGCTGAGTCCAACAGGGTAGTAACCACCGGCCAGTGGATTATGAAGCGAGGTCTGGTCCGAACCTAAATCGACCGGGATATGACGCTCAGCAAAATATTCCCAAAGATCGACAACATTGCCCAGATATGCCAGTGAAACAGCTTCTTTGGTTTCCCGGGCCAGGGCAATTCTGTCTGCCAGCTCATCCAGATTCTCGAAAACCTCATCCACCCAACCCTGATGGTAGCGTGTCTGAACTGCTTTAGGGTTAATTTCAGCAACAACACCTATTGCTCCTGCAATGACTGAAGCTTTTGGCTGTGCCCCTGACATCCCGCCCAGACCCGAACTCACAAAAACTTTTCCTTCCAGTGATTTGTGGCCGCATAACCTCCCGGCATTCAGTAAAGTTATTGTCGTCCCATGAACGATTCCCTGAGGACCAATATACATATATGACCCTGCTGTCATCTGCCCGTATTGTGAAACGCCAAGTGCATTGAACTTTTCCCAGTCATCCGGCTTTGAATAATTAGGGATAACCATCCCATTGCTTACAACCACCCTTGGAGCCTCTTTGTGTGAAGGGAAAATACCTAAAGGATGACCGGAATACATTACAAGTGTTTGTTCGTCAGATATTTCGGCCAGATATTTCATTGTCAGTAAATACTGTGCCCAGTTTTGAAAAACCGCCCCGTTCCCGCCGTAGGTTATCAGTTCATGAGGGTGCTGTGCAACATTTTCATCAAGGTTGTTCATGATCATCAGCATAATCGCTGCAGCCTGTTTCGATAGGCATGGATATTCATCAATATGTCGCGCAAATATCTTATAATCTGGACGAAAACGATACATGTATATCCTTCCGTAATCTTCAAGTTCTTTGACAAATTCTCCGGCCAGCTCAGGATGATGCTTCTTATCAAAGTACCTTAACGCATTCCTTACGGCCAGTTGCTTTTGTTCTTTGCTTAATACGTCCTTTCTTTTGGGCGCATGGTTAACGTAAATATCGTAAGGTTTAACAGGAGTAAGTTCTTCAGGTATTCCCCTGATAATAGCAGCATGAAATTCATTTATTTTCATAGAGTCGAAAATTTAAATCAAAATTATTAATTTTATTTGAAGCTAAATTTTTATTATTAAAAAACAGGGCAGCCTCTTTATTTATAAATTTGTCATTAAATATCTTATTTAATACCAGTGGAAAAATTAAATATCGGATTTATCGGGTTGGGTCGCATTGCTGACGTTCATTCTCCCGCATACATGAACAACCCGGATGCTGCAATATACGCCGTATGTGATGCAGACCCCGTTATTGCAAAAAAACGTATGGAACAATGGGGAGCAAAGAAAATGTATACCAATTACCATGATTTGCTTAATGATAAAGCGATCTGCGGTGTAGAGATTTTGTTGCCCCAGAAACTGCATGAGGAGTCCTGTATTGCTGCTGCCAGGGCCGGTAAACACATTGCCATGCAAAAACCGATGACCGTTTCACTTGAAAGTGCCGACAGAATGATTAAAGCCGCCAAAGATGTGGGTGTAATTTTTAAAGTGACCGATAATTATTGCTTTTACCCTCCTTTTCTGTTTGCTAAGAAATTGATAGAAAATGATGAAATCGGTGATCCTATAAATATCCGGATCTCATTCGTGAGCGGAACAGGCGGATGGGATATACCATCCTCCTCATGGGAATGGAGAGTAGCTGAAAATGCCGAAGGCAGAGGGTTTCAGACTTTCGATCACGGACATCATCTGTGGGCTACTGCCTGGTTCTTCCTCGGGGAGGTAGAACGAGTTGTCAGCTGGATAGATTCTGCTGATGGTATTCTCGATTGCCCTGCAGTGATGATGTGGAAATACAAGAACTCACCTAAATTTGGTACCTGTGAGTTTGTCCATGCTCCTGATCTGAAAATTCCTTCTTCATATTATGCAAACGATGAATGGCTTCAGATTACCGGTTCAAAAGGAATGATATTTATAAAAAGATGCACAGGCCTGGTTCACAACGAACCTGTGGTCAGCCTGTTTAATAACAGCGGATGGAAATATTTTGATGACGTTAAAAGCGATTGGGGAGAAGGCTTTACCGGGGCTGCACATAATTTTATTGAAGCCATCAAGGGAAATGAGAAACCGATGCTTTCTGCTGAGCAGGGCAGGGAAATTCTGAAATTTGACCTTGCTATGGCAAAATCATCCAGACTAAGGCGTGAAGTTTACCTTGATGAAATGGATAAATCAAACCCTGAGGCATTTACGAAAAAGCAGGTAAAAAAAGAAATAATAGAAAAACATCCAAAAAAATCTATTTTCAGCTCACTTTTTGGTGAAGGAAATGAAAAATATGCTGCTGAAGCAGGAACACTGACTGAACAGTTAGCTGGAAATTATAATCCGGAAGCAGTCAGAGACTGGAATTCTGCGATTGGCATCCATTTGTCACGGGAAGGGCAGTCAGGTGAGCTGAAATATGCTGTAATAATCAGCAATGGAACGGTTACCATTGAGAAAGGAATATTACCGGAAAACGCGGTACTGACTATCAGGACAGGATGCGGCACCTGGGCTGCTATATTGCTGAAAAAGAAAAAAATTGAAATGGCATTTATCCAGGGAAAAATTAAACTGGAAGGCAAAGCGGAGGAAGGTCTGAAATTGCGATCAGCTTTCGGCATATGATGAAAAAGGGCAACTATGCCGTCACAGTCATTTGCTGTCTGTCCATGCTCTCCCATGGACTACTGACCACAGCTACCGGGCCTTTACTTACAACAGTTCAGCAGGCTTATCATGTAACATCGGCTGCAGTGAGCCTGCTGTATACTTTTATGTCAGTCGGATCCATTACTGCCGTATTTATTTCTGCATACCTGTTCAGGAAGACAAATTTCAGGACAGTAGCAATTTCTGCTCAGTTACTGATGGCGATATTTCTGCTTGTGTTTGCATCAACCGGTAACCTGATGACTGGTGTCATATCATATACTGTTCTGGGATTAAGTGGTGGTTTGATTCAGGTTACAACAAATACTGTGATTTCAACTCTGAATTCGGAGAACCGTGCACCAGCGCTTAATCTGCTTCACTTCAGTTTTGGACTAGGAGCATTGTCCGGCCCGCTGATATCAGGTTTTATACTACAGTATGGAATAAGCTGGAACTATGTCTATTATATTATGGCTGCTTATTCAGTAATGGTTTCGATCCTTTATTTATTTATCCGGTTCCCGTTGATCAATTCCGGTAAAAGTAAAGGCAATATGGCGTTTTTGAAATATTTTAAAAGTACCTACTTCGTTTTAATGATATTTGCCATTGTAATTTATGTAGGAGTTGAAATGGGGATAAACAGCTGGTCGGTGAACTATACACACGAAAAACATAACCTGGGAAATCTGACTGCAAGCAGCATTTTAAGTTACTTCTGGGTTTTTATGACAGCAGGAAGGTTGCTTTGTATTCCTCTGACCAAAAGATTCAGACCTTCACTGGTCATGCTGATCCTGATTTCTTTTTCGGTTCTGGCATTTATAACCTATGTATTCTCGTCCCATGTGGTTTTGTCATTTATCTCCATTTCCATAATAGGGTTTTGCTTTTCGGGAGTTTTTCCAATATTGCTGAGCCTTGGCGGAAACAGATATAAGGAAGGTATCGGGTCAGTCACTATCGTATTTATGGCGTTTTCATGTCTGGGAATAATGTTTTTTCCACTGTTGACAGGTGTGATAAAAGATTCCTTGTCACTTAACTCGGGTATGAAGATGCTGCTGGCATTTGATGCTATTCTTGCTGTTCTGATGTTCTTTATTTATAAAAAGTCATCGGAAAAGATCAACAGCTGAAAACGGTTGTTAAAACATCTGCAAGGAGATAATTTGAAAATTTGAAAACGATCTGCAGTGCAGTAATTGGTGTGTGAATTGGCTCAAGCATGGTGTATCCTGAAAAGGAATCGTGTAACCTGAAATCATAGCAGAAGCAAGAAACAGAGCGAAAGTAAACGTTTATTTCTCCTGAGCTTTAGAAGGTAAATTGGAACAGACACTTAAATGTAAAATATAATTCTATAAATTTTTTTATTTCAAAAAAATACTATACTTTTGCACTCCCTTTTCAATAAGGAATTTAAAGAATTAAAAAGATGGATACACTAACGTACAAAACAATATCGGCAAATAAAGAAACCGTTAATAAAGAATGGATCCTTATTGATGCTGAGAACGAAGTATTGGGCAGGCTTGCATCAAAGGTAGCCCAGTTAATCAGGGGAAAACTGAAAGTTAATTTCACTCCTCATGTCGATTGTGGTGATAATGTTGTCATTATCAATGCAGAAAAAATAAAACTGACAGGTAATAAACTGACGGATAAAGAGTATGTCAGGCATACAGGTTACCCCGGTGGACAGCGTTTTGCAACCCCGAAGGAACTTTTAAAAAAGAATCCGCGTGCAATTATCGAAAAAGCCGTCAGAGGAATGCTGCCTAAAAACAAGCTTGGCAATAAAATTTATACAAATCTTTATGTTTATGCAGGACCAGTTCATCCTCATGAAGCTCAGCAGCCTAAATTGATTAATTTAAATACAATTAAATAAAACATGGAAGTTATCAATACTGTCGGAAGAAGAAAAACTGCAGTTGCAAGAGTATTCTTTAAAGAAGGAACCGGGGTTATTACAGTTAATAAACGTGATTATAAGGAATATTTCCCAACTTCTGTTTTACAATATAAAGTATTACAACCACTTGAAATTACTGAGACTTTAAATAAATATGATATTCAGGTAAACCTTGATGGCGGAGGAATTACCGGGCAGGCTGAAGCGTTACGCTTAGCCATTTCCCGTGCATTGTGTGAACTCAATCCTGAGTTTCGGCCTCCCCTTAAAGCTAAAGGTTTAATGATGAGAGACCCCCGTATGGTTGAAAGGAAAAAACCCGGACAGAAAAAAGCAAGAAAGAAATTCCAGTTCAGCAAACGTTAGGCTACGAAGTTTAGTATCTAAATTGTTGAGACTCTTGATTCATCAAGGCTACTCAGCAATTGATTGAACAGAATGTAAACTTAAATTCTATATAATGACCAAAGTAACTTTCGAAGAATTATTAGACGCAGGTGCTCATTTCGGACATCTTCGCAGAAAATGGAATCCAAACATGGCTCCGTATATTTTTATGGAACGTAATGGTATTCACATTATTGACTTATACAAAACAATTGCTAAAATTGAAGAAGCTTCAACCGCTTTAAAGCAGATTTCTAAATCAGGCAAAAAAATTCTTTTTGTTGCCACTAAGAAACAAGCAAAAGAGATAGTTGCTGAGATCGTTAAAAAAGTGGGTATGCCGTATGTTACGGAAAGATGGCCCGGTGGTATGCTGACCAACTTTGCAACTATACGCAAAGCAGTTAAAAAAATGGCTTCAATCGATAAAATGATGAGTGCCAATACGTTTACAAATATTTCTAAAAGAGAAAGGCTTCAGATTGCCCGAGAAAGAGCAAAACTGGAAAAAAATCTTGGTAGTATCGCTGATCTTACAAGGCTCCCTGCCGCAATCTTTGTTGTTGATATTACAAAAGAACATATTGCTATAGCTGAAGCTAAAAAACTCAATATTCCTACTTTTGCCATTGTGGATACCAATGCTGATCCCCGAATTATTGATTTTCCGATACCAGCCAACGACGATGCATCCAAATCCATTGCTCTCATTGTCGAATATATGACTGCTGCTATTGAGGAAGGTTTGTCAGAAAGAAAAACAGACAAGGAAAAATCAGACCGCGAAGAAAGAGAAGGAATGGAAGAAGAAGGTGAAGAAAGATTAAATATTGATGTGATTGATGAAGAAGACAGCGAAGAAGAAATCGACAGGAAAAAGAAAGCCCTTGCTGCTCTTAAGCTCAAGCTGAAAGAAGATGAAGAAGCATCTGCCGAAAAATCGCGCCGCCCTATAAAAGCAAGTCCGGTAAAAAGGACCCTTAATAAAAAATCAAAATAATAAACTTTATTCAATATTTCAAATATGGCAAATATAACTGCTGCGGAAGTCAATAAACTGAGACAGATCACCGGTGCCGGAATGATGGACTGTAAGAAGGCCCTAGTAGAATCGGATGGCGATATTGATAAGGCTATCGATTATCTGCGTAAAAAAGGACAAAAGGTTGCCAGCAACAGAGCTGACAGGGAAGCTAAAGACGGATACGTTGTTGCAAAAACGAATCCGGAAAAAAATTATGCTGCAATCATCATGTTAAACTGTGAAACAGACTTTGTGGCTAAGAACAAGGATTTTATCAGCATGGCTGAAGTCATTCTCAATAAAGCCATTGAAGAAAAACCGGTTTCAGAGGAAGAATTGAAGAATTTGAAAATAGAGGGCAGACCAATCACTGACCATCTTACCGATCTTATTGGTAAAATTGGCGAAAAAGTGGAATTAAATCATTTCCATTTTATTTCGGCTCCCGCTACTCATTTTTATAATCATGCGGGCAACCGTCTTGCTACAATTGTGGGATTTAACAAGGCCCTGGACGTTGATGTTGCTAAAGACATTTCTATGCAGATTGCAGCCATGAACCCGGTTGCTATTGATAAGGAAGATGTTGATTCTAAGGTGATTGAAAATGAAATAGAAATCGGCAAGGAACAGGCCCGTCAGGAAGGAAAACCGGAAGAAATGCTTGAAAAAATCGCCCTTGGTAAACTGAATAAATTCTATAAGGAAAGCACTCTGGTAAATCAGGAATTTATTAAAGATTCAAAGAAAACAGTAAGTCAGTACATGGCTGAATCGGATAAGGAACTGAAAGTAACTTCATTTAAACGACTTATGTTAGGTGAGTAACTAAAAAAGAGAGAGAACAAAATTCTCTCTTTTTTTTTTATATTAAAAATGTTTAATTTTATAGCAAATTTTATAAAATGAAATACTCAAAAATACTACTTAAACTCAGTGGCGAATCTTTATCCGGCGAGAACAGCAGCGGGATAGACTATAATATTATTAATTATCTGGCAGGTGAGATCGAAAAGGTCATAAACACAGGTGTACAGATCGGAATTGTACTTGGAGGCGGGAATATTTTCAGAGGACTTAAAGGAATCAATAATGGTTTCGACCGTGTACAGGGTGATTATATGGGGATGCTTGCCACTATTATAAATAGCATGGCTCTGCAAACCATACTCAGAAAAAAAGGATTGAAAGTTAAGATGTTATCAGGGTTAACTGTTGAAAAAATTGCTGCCCCGATGACTGCATCCAAAGCAATAGCTTTAATGGAAAAAGGGTATGTAGTGATCATTGCTGGTGGTACCGGGAACCCTTATTTCACAACTGACAGCGCTGCCGCACTAAGAGCAATTGAAATAAATGCTGATGTTCTCCTGAAAGGAACACGTGTTAATGGTGTTTATAATGCAGACCCGGAACAGGAAGAAAAAGCAGTTCAGTTTGACTCTCTTTCCTTTAAAGATGCCTATGAGATGCACCTGAATATTATGGATATGACGGCTTTTACTCTATGTGAAGAGAATCAATTACCCATTATCGTTTTCAATATGAATACACCTGGCAATCTGTTAAAGATAGTTAGCGGGGAGAATATAGGTACACTGATAAAATAATTAATTTTTAAATTCATGACCGAAGAATCCGAATTTTGTCTGGAAGAAGCCAAAGAAGGAATGCAAAATGCACTCAATCATCTGGAAAAGGAGTTTCAGAAGATCAGGGCGGGTAAAGCAAGTCCACAAATGCTTGAAGGTGTCAGGTTTGAATATTACGGGGTGATGACTCCGATCGAACAGGCGGCAAATATCAATACACCTGATGCCCGTTTGCTGGTTGTTCAGCCCTGGGATAAAAGTGCATTATCAGTTATTGAAAAGGCAATTATGGCTGCTAATCTGGGATTTAACCCTCAGAGTGATGGTGAGATCCTTCGAATTAAAGTTCCCCCTTTAACTGAAGAAAGAAGAAAAGAGCTGGTCAAAAGAGCAAAGAACGAAGCTGAAGTTGCCCGCGTAAGTATCCGGAACATACGTAGGTCAGCAAATGAAACTGCTAAAAAGCTTGAAAAAGACGGTGTTCCTGAAGATGAAATAAAAACACTGGAAAAAGAAATTCAGGATTTAACCAATAAGTTTATAGAGAAAGCCGACAAAGCACTCGAATTTAAAGAAAAAGACATAATGACTGTATAAATATGTTATTGACATCTTTGTGTAAGTCGCTTAAAACCAATTGTTAGGCGACTTTTTTATTTTCCAAGAAAAATTTTTTTCTTAAAGTAAAATATTTTATTTTTGGCGAACCAATAAATCATTATTAATAAAAAAAATCAATTTATGAGCAACGAAAACACTGTTATAATTAAAGACAACACAGCAAATCCTGCACCTCTCGGGTTACTTGGATTTGGTATGACAACTATTTTACTGAATTTGCACAATGCCGGGTTCTTTGGAGTAAGCGCAATGATCATGGGTATGGGCATCTTTGTTGGTGGTATTGCCCAGCTCATCGCCGGTATTATGGAATGGAAAAAGAATAACACCTTTGGTACAACTGCTTTTGTTGGATACGGATCTTTCTGGCTGTCACTCGTAGCGATATGGTTACTTCCTAATTATGGAGTTGCTAAACCCATAGAGGCTGAAATGGGAGCTTACCTGTGTTTTTGGGGCTTATTTACATTATTTATGTTTATTGGTACCCTTAGGTTAAACGGCGCTCTTCAGTTTGTTTTTGCCAGCCTCACAATTTTATTTTTTCTGCTTGCTATAGGTGACTTTACGGGTATCAAGATAATTAAAACAATTGCCGGTTATGAAGGTATAATTTGTGGGTTGTCAGCTGTATATGCTTCAGTAGCTCAGGTTCTTAATGAAGTATATGGGAAGGTAGTGTTACCTATTTGCCCGGTTAAAAAATAAATTCTGTTTTTTAATATTTATTCATTTTAATTGTTTGGCTATGAAAAGAATCTTTCATGGATTATTTTTAAGCATTATATTCTTCCCGGCCTTTTTGTATTCCCAGGATAAACCGGCTAATACAAACTTTGGTTTGAAATTATCCGGTTATGTAAAGGCGGATTTCATTTTCGACAGCAGGCAGACAATTAACCTTCGCGAAGGGCATTTCCTGCTGTACCCTGACAACATTAAAAAGGATAAAAATGGGAAAGATATAAACGCTGTTCCTAATCTGAATTTTCTTTCAATACAAAGCCGTCTGCATGGCGATATCACAGGCCCGAATGTTCTTGGAGCCACAACAACCGGAATGTTTGAAGCTGAATTTTTCGGCCACTCTGATGCAGATATCAATGGGTTCAGGTTAAGACATGCTATAATCAAACTGAAATGGAAAACTTCCGAACTTCTGGTGGGGCAATACTGGCATCCGATGTTTGTTACCGACTGCTTCGCCGATGTAGTATCATTCAACACAGGCGCTCCCTTTCAGGCTTTTACAAGAAATCCTCAAATCAGGTTTACACAGAATATTTGGAAATTCAAACTGATGGCCGCATTATTGGAACAACGCGATTTTCAGAGTAACGGCCCAGATGGAGGCAGCTCAAAATATCTTCGCAATACAGCTATACCTGATGCCCAGCTGCAACTGCAGTTTAACTTGAAAAATGAGGATAAAGGAACTGACTTCCTTATCGGGATAGGAGGTGGTTATAAATTCCTAAAGCCAAGGCTGGTCAATGAAATTACAATTACACCCGCACATTATACTATAGATACAATTACCTGGACAACTATCAAGCTGATTCCGGCTGTTACTGAAAAATACCAGTTAACAAATAAAATTGGAAGTTATTCAGCCATTGCATTTGTCAAATTAAAAACAAAACCGGTGACTTTAAAAGCTGAGTGTGTTTACGGTCAAAATCTGTACGACATGACCATGCTTGGCGGTTATGTTGTGTGTGATTCGGTTAAGGATAACATTGAATATTCACCTGTCAGTACCCTTTCAGCCTGGCTCGATTTTCAGACAAATGGGAAATTAATACAATTCGGAGTTTTCGGAGGATATTCTAAAAATATGGGTGCAGATAAAGTCATCCTCGGCAGCAATTACAGCAGGGGACCCAACATTGCTTATCTCATCCGGGTATCTCCAAGGATTGTTGTTAATATTGAAAAATTCCGTGTTGGCTTAGAAATGGAATATACAGGTGCTGCTTACGGTAAATATGATAAGGTAGCAAAGGGAGTTGTTAAAGATGAGATTGAACTGGTAAATAATTTTAGGGGATTGCTGGCGTTCTCGTTTTTCTTTTAACCGGAATTAACTTATAAAAAAAAGCCCCGAAGAATAAATCTCCGGGGCTTTTTTTCTGAAAACAGTCTATTTTGTAACAATTTCAAGCGTATCCTGAGCGATTACCAGTTCTTCGTTGGTAGGAACGATCATCACTTTAACTTTGGAGTCAGGTGTAGAAATATATTCCTCTTTTGACCTGATGGTTTTACATTTCTCTTCATCCATTTTAACTCCGAGATAATCGAATCCCTGCATGATATTGAAGCGTGTAATACAATCGTTTTCACCGATGCCGCCGGTAAATACAATAATGTCAACGCCATTCATTACGGCTGCATAAGCACCGATATATTTTTTTACCTGGTAAGCGTACATCTGGAGTGCAACCTGAGCTCTCTCGTTTCCGTCTTTAGCAGAGGCCAACAAATCTCTCATGTCGGAAGATACTCCGGATATTCCCAGCATACCGCTTTTTTTATTGATCATGTTATTCACTTCCTTGATATCCATTTTTTCTTTTTCCATGATGTAAAGAATGGCTCCAAGGTCAAGATCACCCGTACGGGTTCCCATAAATAAGCCTTCAACCGGAGTAAATCCCATTGAGGTTTCAACAGACAAACCATTTTTAACAGCAGCAATAGATGCTCCGTTCCCGAGGTGACATGTGATAATCTTTAATTTGGAATAATCCCTGCCATCAATTTCTGCAGCACGCTTTGAAACATATTTGTGACTTGTTCCGTGGAAACCGAATTTGCGAACGTGATATTTCTCATAGTACTCATAAGGTAATGCGTACAGAAACGCATATTTTGGTAATGTTTGATGGAATGCGGTGTCAAAAACACCTACCTGCTTCACATTTGGCAATATTTTTTGAATGGCATATATTCCTTTCAGATTGGCAGGATTGTGAAGAGGAGCAAGATCAATAAGGTCTTCAACAACTTTTATTACTTCATCGGTTAACAGAATACTTGAACTGAACTTTTCACCGCCGTGAACAACACGATGTCCCACAGCAAAAATTTCATCGTAGTTTTTTATACTTCCATACTCAGCGCTCATCAGAATCTCTAAAAGTTTTGAAATACCAAGAGTGTGATCAGGAATCTCACCTTCAACACAGGTTTCTTTTCCATCGCAACGTTTATGGATGATTAATGAGTCTTTTAGCCCGATCTTTTCAATAAGACCTTTAGCAAGCACATCTTGTGACGGCATATCAATTAACTGATATTTTATCGAAGAGCTACCACAGTTTAATACTAGTATTTTCATTTTATTTTGCTTTATTAATGATTAAAACAGCTAGCAAAAGTAATAAAAGAAATTAATTATTCAGTAAAACTTTTGAATACTTTTTGTAAAATGTATACCCCGCCAACAAACTTGCTAAAAGCCTGATATATAGGTAAAAAATGTAATTTTAATTTATTGTAAGAAATGATTTTGTGTAGTGTTTTATCGGTTCAATATGATTTATTTGCTATAAAAAATGATTGTCTTTATTAATTTATAGAATCTTGTTTTTTATCCAGGATCCTGTTCTTAAAACATATAATGTATAAATTACTTTAAAATCTTGTATAATTGATATTTTACTGTCGGGATATTCTGTTTTTCAGTTTTTAGACCAACAGGAATTTCTTTTGGGGCTTCAATAATAATATAATTATCTGTTTTCGAAATGGTATCTTTCATATAAATATTAAAATAGCGGACAAGGTATTCTTGTAGCGACCAAACATGCCATAATTTTTTGGTTGAACCAACTATTGTCCCTTGAGGGACCTTAGCTCCAATTAAATAAATATCGTTTAGCATTTGGTGGTCTCTGCTTCTTTTTCCAAGCTGTAAAAATGAAAAAGTAAAAACAACCAGAAGTAAAACAATTGTGAAGATTTTAAAGATCTTATATATTTTAGAGTCAACGTTTATTTTATCAATTAAATAAATTAAACCAGTTACCGAAATCAAAGCGATGGCAACGGCAAAATATGGTAGTGAAGTTGTAAGGTAAAACCCGCGTTGTTCCATTGTTACCATGAGAGGAAGTGAGGCTGATATCCCAATCAAAAAAAAGAACAGAATATGCCTGAAATATGGTATTTGAAAAACCACGCTGTTTTTTTTCATTGTGCGCTGTGCAGCGATTACAAGAATTGCAGTTAATATAGTTGCAGGTATTAATTCGAAAAGCAAACGCTTGGCAATATAAAACCGGCTATTTACTTCTATTACATTTTTTATGCTGTGTAAAACTCTATGAGTGAAATAAGAGCTTAAATTTCCATATATAAAAGAATTTGACAGCAATAAAGCATAGGTAAAAGCAGGAACGATTAGCAGCAAGACTGAACCATAAACCATTTTTTTAAATGAAGGGTTACGATAAACGGCCCATGCAAGAAAAAGAGCAGCCAGGGGAAACATTCCCTGTATCCCTTTAGTCATTGTTGCTAAAAAAATAAATATGCCTGATAGAATAATATATTTTGAATTTCGCTCTTTAAATAAATATTTAGATATATAAATGATTGATATTAGGTCGAAAATCCCCATCGTGTTTTCAAGTATATTGTTAGCATAGGACCAAAAACATACAGGGATTGTTATCCATAATAGAATGGGAAACCATGAGGCGCTTCTGCTATTGGTTTCGCTTTTCAGAATTGTTTCCCACAGAATCATAATCAGGTAAGCTGTAACCAGAGCACATAGTAAAGAGTAAAAACGCTCCACATACATACTACAGCCAAAAGCAGTAAAAAACAGGGATTGTATCCCAAATCCTAATGGTGGCTGCTGATTGAAAAAGGGGTAGAGTGTCCTGCTATACTGAGGTGCCCAAAAGGAACCTATTCCATTTGATAAATTTTTAGAAATACATGAGTATAATAAACCATCCATGAACATTCCATCCTTGATTAATGTTGGAAGTATGAGTGCAAACAATACGGATATGGTAAAGATCCAAAAATACAATTGTTTGTTTTTTAACATACTTTTATTATAAATCACAATACATGGTTTGTTATCTTCCCCAGCTTTCCCTGTCAAGGCTTCTGTAATGTATCGCTTCTGCAAGATGTTCTGTTAAAATATCTTCCGAATCAGCTAAATCTGCAATGGTTCGTGACACTTTTAAAATCCTGTCGTAGGCCCGTGCAGATAAACCCAGCTTTTCCATAGCGTTTTTAAGAATGATTAATCCGGTATCATCAATTTTACAATAAGCCCTGAGCATCTTGCTGCTCATCTGGGCATTACAGTATACCCCCTGATGACCAGTAAACCTTTTTTCCTGAATTTGTCTTGCTTTGACCACTCTTTCTCTTATAAACTCACTTTTTTCTGTATTATGAATTTTAGATAGCTCTTTAAAAGGAACAGGGGTAACTTCAACCTGAATATCAATCCTGTCGAGTAATGGCCCTGAAATTCTGTTCAAGTACTTTTGCACTATCCCCGGCCCGCAGGAGCATTCTTTTTCAGGATGATTATAATAACCGCAGGGGCACGGGTTCATAGCTGCGACGAGCATAAAACTGGCAGGGAATTCAACCGTAAGCCTCGCCCTTGAAATTATAACGGTTCTTTCCTCAATAGGTTGTCGCAAAACTTTAAGTACGGTTCTTTTAAATTCAGGTAGCTCATCAAGAAACAGTACACCGTTGTGAGCCAGAGATATCTCCCCTGGTTGAGGAATTCCGCCGCCTCCGACAAGGGCGATGTCACTGATTGTATGATGGGGTGAGCGAAAAGGTCTTACAGAAATCAGTGATTTTTCTTTACTCATTTTACCGGCAACAGAATGTATCTTCGTTGTTTCCAGGGCTTCATGAAGGTTGAGAGGTGGTAATATGGAAGGAATACGCTTGGCCAGCATGGTTTTTCCGGCTCCGGGAGGGCCGATCAGTATTACGTTGTGTCCCCCTGCTGCAGCTATTTCAAGAGATCTTTTAATATTCTCCTGTCCTTTAACAAAAGAAAAATAAAAAATAAGAATCAATAAATAATTGATAATAAGATTTATATAAATTAGCAAATTAGTTTATAATAATTAATATTGTGAAAATGTTGTACATTTGTTGTTACAAATTTATAAATTATGGCATCAGTAAAAGTTCTTCTTAGAGAGGAACATATTTATATCAGAGTGATTGAAAATAGAAAGCCCAAATTTAAATCATTGAAGATAAAAATACAAAAGAAATTTTGGAATAAATCAAAGCAAAGAGTTAGTCCCAATTATCCAGATTCAGAAAAAATAAATTTTATCATTGAAAAGAAATTAAAAGAGCTTGAGTATTTGGAGAATAACTTAAATCTAGTAAATGAAAACACTAAGTCAATTTTAAAGTATTGGGATATTTTAATTGATAACACAACAAATAGGGGGTCAAAGGAAAAGCATAAAAATGGGAAAAACACCTTTTTTAAATATATACAATCCATTGGAAAATCTGACTTTTTGTTTATGGAATTGCAGCCGCACGATGTACACGCATATTTTAAATACATGAGGGAAAATGGGATTTCAAATGATACAGCAAATTATCGAATAAAAGCATTTAAAGCTTTAATAAATAGGGCTATTGAGGATAAAACCATTCGATATTTTGATGACCCGTTTGCTACTACAAAAGCCGGACAAACTGACCACCTCAGGCCGGTCCAAATTGACCACATCGGAGTTGCTGTTTTTTTCAAAGAGATTTCCCATGTTATGAAGTGGTTACAAATATATTTATTTAATTTAAA